>Ga0208510_100053_pt1 | contig 69615 bp, 56 predicted proteins | sample LakWasMet33_HOW6_2_FD_183875 | JGI IMG/M metagenome (GOLD analysis project Ga0208510, IMG submission 183875) | Freshwater sediment methanotrophic microbial communities from Lake Washington under simulated oxygen tension - Sediment Metagenome... | ecosystem: Environmental > Aquatic > Freshwater >...
ATCCCGAACTCGGAAGTGAAACCGTTTAGCGCCGATGATAGTGTGGCAGTTTGCCATGCGAAAGTAGGGAATTGCCAAGCTCTTAAATCAGAACCCAAGCTTCATCGCTTGGGTTTTTTTTTGCCTGCGGTTTTTAAAGCAATAAGCGCCGATATGAAATTCGATTCAAAAAGGCATTAGTTATCTTGATATTGCCATGCGCTTGAGTTTATTCATTGGCGGCGGTTTATGATCTTGAAAGTCAAAAAATCGGGCGCATTATAATAACGGTGATGTTTAAAAACATAGCATTATACATTTTGACAAATGTTATTTATTTTTGGCTGGTTCGCGTAAAATCGAGCGATCAGAGTTTCATTAACAATACCGGGAAATACCATGAAAAAGATTCTTTTCTTAGCTGTTTTATTGTCGGCGACAACTGCTTTTGCTGAAGATGCCAAAAATGATTGGCATGACACGACTCTTTCCGATGCCACGATTAAGAAAATTCAGGATGCCCAATACCAATATAAGAAATGTGTTTCAGCTGAAATGCAAAAGCCCGCTCAGCAGGAGCTGGAAAGCCGCAAGGCGACAGAAGCAATCATGAAACAATGCGAGTCGGTATTATCCCAGATGCGTGAAGTTTATCTGGCTGAAAAAGTGCCGGCAACTATTGCCGACCGTCATTTGAAACAGATGCGCATGCAAACCACTCGTAATGTACTGCAAGGTATGATGTTTAGCGAAGCGGCCCGCAAATCCGGCCAGCAATAATAACTAAAAGAGCCTAGTCTAATGAATACTTATGCAATCGATTTATCCTTAAAACCCAGTACCTTCGATTTATGGCATGTTTGTTTGGCCGGCACAGTAGCCTTATTATCGTTGATTCTAATTGTGTTATTGCTTTCGCTGGTGATCAGTCGGATGCGTTGCGGAAAGAAGTCGACTATTCAACAAACTGCGCCAACGCTTGAACCAGTAGTAAAAATTGTCGAGAAAATCGTCGAGGTTGAAAAGATTGTCCATGCGCCGGTACCGGAACCCGTGGTATTAAAAGAGGCAACCCCGGATGCCGCTTTGCAATTACTGGGTTTGCTGCAAAAAGAAGCGCGCTTTATCGATTTTATTAAAGAAGATATTACGGCTTTCAGCGATGCCGATATTGGCGTTGCTGCCCGCGTCGTACATGAAGGATGTAATAAAGCAATTAATGAACACTTTACTTTAGCCACGGTCCGCAACGAACCGGAGGGGAGTAAAATTACCCTGCCGCAGGGTTTTGATGCCGCTACGGTGCGATTAACCGGCAATATTGTCGGGGTAGCACCGTTTACAGGCACATTGGTTCATAAGGGCTGGCAAGTGACCGGTATTAGGCTGCCCAAACTGACTGCAGGGCATAATGCCGCTATTGTTGCGCCGGCAGAGGTTGAGTTATGAGCGAATTGTCCGATCATATGCAACCGGAAGAGGATGTTGTGCCGGAGTCGGGTGATTCACCGGCTCAAGGCGTTACAGCTGAATATCAGCAAGATGGTACACGATTTTCTGTCGGTATCGATTTGGGGACGACGCATTGCGTTTTGTCTTATGCCGATCTTGATCATGTTGACGATGAGGAGTTTTTGCCTCAGGTCATGGCTATACCGCAACTGACATCTCCCGGTTCGGTTGAGGAAAAGCATCAGTTGCCGTCATTTTTATATCTGGCTCACGAAGCGGAACTCGCAGAAAACTCGACCTCGTTACCGTGGGTTGCAAAACCGGATTATTTGGTCGGAGAAATCGCTCGTAATCTGGGTAGCAAAACGCCAATACGCTTGGTATCCAGCGCTAAAAGTTGGTTATGCCATGCGGGCGTGGATTGCAAAGCGCCTATTTTACCCGCCGAAGCCCCTGATGAGGTTAAGCGCGTCTCGCCATTTCTGGCAACTACCGCCTATCTGCAACATCTGCGCGATGCTTGGCAAAGCCTGCATCCGAATGCACCGCTGGATCAACAGGATGTCGTTATTACCGTGCCGGCGTCATTCGATCCCGCTGCGCGTGAATTGACGGTTGAAGCGGCGCGTGCCGTGGGTCTCGGTCAGGCAATTCTTCTGGAAGAACCGCAGGCCGCATTATACAGCTGGATTGAGAAAAGCCACGGCGACTGGCGCAAACATGCCGAAGTGGGCGATATTATTCTGGTGATAGATATAGGCGGCGGAACCACCGACTTATCATTGATAGCGGTTACTGAAAAAGACGGTAATCTCGAATTGACTCGTGTGGCGGTTGGCGATCATATTCTGCTGGGCGGCGATAATATGGATTTGGCCTTGGCCTATACCGTTAAGGCCAAGCTTGAAAAAGACGGCAAACGCTTGGAGCCTTGGCAGATTCAAGCTTTGACCCACAGTTGCCGCGATGCCAAGGAGAAAATCTTTAATAATTCAGAAGTTGATAATATTCCGCTGGTGGTTGCAAGTCGGGGGTCTTCTCTAATCGGCGGCACACTGCGCACCGAATTAACCCGTGATGAAGTCAGTCGCGTACTCGTCGAAGGTTTTCTGCCGCAAGTGGCTGTCAGTGACAGACCGGTCAGTCGCCCCCGCACCGGATTAAGAACCGCCGGTTTGCCTTATGCCCAGGATGCAGCCATTACACGTCATCTGGCGGCATTCTTGGCCAAACAACAAGGCGCTACGGATGAACTTAAAGATATAAACTTGCCGGAGCATGCGAGTTTTTTACATCCCACCGCGGTGTTGTTTAACGGCGGCGTGTTAAAAGCCGAAGCTTTGGCCGAGCGTTTAATGGATGTGTTAAATTCATGGCTGAGTGCGGAGCAGGCCCCTGAAGCCAGATTATTAGCCGGCGCCGATCTTGATTTGGCGGTCGCCCGCGGCGCTGCCTACTATGGCTATGTTCGCAAAGGCAAGGGGGTACGCATTAAAGGCGGCACCGCAGCCTCATATTATGTCGGCATAGAAAGCGCTATGCCCGCAGTACCGGGTATGGCGCCGGAAATTCAGGCCTTGTGCATTGCCCCGTTCGGTATGGAAGAAGGCACCCAACAGGAATTGCCGGATGATGAATTCGGTCTGGTGATTGGGGAGCCGGTACGGTTTCGCTTTTTCGCTTCCCATACCCGGCGCGAGGATAAAGTCGGAATCCGTTTGGATTATTGGACGAACGAGGAGCTCGACGAATTGGATGAGATTGAAATCACCTTGCCGGAAGAAGGTCGCAAACCCGGCGAAGTCGTGCCGGTACATCTGTGTGCGGCGGTAACAGAGGTAGGCACGTTGGAACTGCAAGCCGTATCGCAAAAAGACCAAGGCCGCTGGAAGATTGAATTTGATGTCAGGGCAGGGGAGTAGTCGCTCGCATTCGGATCATCTTAAAATATATCACCACGAAGACACGAAGGACACGAAGAAAAATAAGGTAAAAACTTCGTGTCCTCGGCAACTGCTCCTGCGTTGCTCTACCTCCTGCATCCATGCAGTCGTTCGTGTCTTCGTGGTGCATTTATCAATGTACACACATTGATTATAAAATTCGGAATACTAATCCAAGCATAAAAAATGAAGCAAAAAAAACGTTTAATCATCGCCATGACCGGTGCGACCGGCGCGGTTTATGGGGTCAGGATGCTGCAAGTGTTGCAGGCGCAGGAACAATGGGAAACGCATCTGGTCATCTCATCAGCCGGCGTGGTGAATTTAAAACATGAAATGGGCATGAAACGTGCCCAATTGGTCGAGCTGGCCGATGTGACTCACGGCATCGATGATATTGCCGCCAGTATTTCCAGCGGCGGATTTAAAACGGAAGGAATGATTATCGCGCCGTGCTCGATGAAAACCCTGTCGGCAGTTGCGCACGGTTTTGGCGACAACCTGATTTCGCGGTCGGCTGACGTGGTGCTAAAAGAGCGCCGCCGCTTGGTAGTTATGCCCCGCGAAACGCCGTTGAACTTGGTTCATATCCGCAACATGGCGAGCGTGACTGAAATGGGCGGCATCATCTTTCCGCCGATGCCTGCTTTCTACAGCAAGTCGGATTCGCTAGCGGCGATGGTTGATGAAACTGTTGGCAGGGTTTTGGATATGTTCGGCGTTAATGTCGACGGCTTGTACACGCCTTGGGAAGGTTTGACGGGATAAATAGTTACGATATTTTGCTTATCAGCTAAATCCGTCTGAAGTTATAGTTTTGTAGCTACTCCGTTATGCCCAATACCATTAATTAATCGCTGTAGGAGCGGGCCATGCCCGCGATTAGAAGACTTTAGTACTTTAGTACATCCATCGCGCCCCTACTTAGTACCATTACGTCATAACACTGAATAGTTATATAGCTTTTTCAATTACACTCAGCCCGATAAACGGTTCTTATGAAGAAGAAAAAAACACCCATCAAGGCTAAACCCAATACCTCAGGGGGTATCTGTGATGCCGCTATGGCGAAGGCCAAACTGGATGCCGGGCAATATAAGGAAGCCATTGAACTGTACAAACAGTTATTAAAACAGGCCGATAATAAAGAATGGCGCTCGGCATTGGCGCTGTGTTACTTCAAAAGAGCCATGTCGCTTGCCGAAAAGGGCATGATTAAAGAAGCCATGGTGTTGTGGGAAAATTATCAACAGAATGCCGAGCCGCCGTATCAAGGTTACGACAGTTACATCGCTTGGTTATTGCAAACCAATAATGCGGCTAAAGTAACAGCCTGTTTTGGCCGCTTATCCGCGCAGCAACTGGATGAACACTACCCAAATCTTGCCGCTTTGTTGGGCTTGCTTATCGTTACCGAAAAGCCGGAACTTGAGGCGATGCTGCCGAAAGATTCCCAATTCATCGCGCATTTAGTTTCAGTAAGGGCGGCGCTCGCCGCATATCGAAACAATGAACCGGAAGCGGTTGAACAGGCACTGAAACAACTGCCGTTCCGCTCCGCTTTTCGTGATTTCCGCACTTTATTGAAAGCCGCTTTGTTGCTGCCCGGCTCGGTAGAGCAAGCGCAAGCGCAAGCCCTGCTCACTAAAATCCCCGCTACGTCCCCATATTATCAGGCAGGCAAGTTATTGCTCGCCACCACCCTTGACGGTTTGGAACTGGTCGACGAGTTGTTGCAATGCGAGCAAAAGCCCCGTCAACTGATCGGCACGATAAAAAAATTCAGCAAAAAACAGCTTGAATTGCTGGATATGCTGGTCAAGCAAAAAGATCGCTTATCGGACAAGATAAAGTTTAACTGTGCGCTTCAATATCGGGAATTGTTCGGCGAAGACTTGGCCAAGGCTTATTGCCTTGCGGCATTGGCAACGTATCCGGCAGGACAGCGCGATTTTAACAAGCATTTCGGCACCATGGACGAGTTCGAACACTGCCGATTAATGGCGCTAAATTATGAGCGTGAGAAAGATTTTCACAGCAGCGATTATTATTGGCAGCAAGGCATTGCGCAGTTGAAAAAACAAGGCGAGTCCGGCGCATTTAAGATTGCATTGATTATGCGCCGTATTGCGTTGCATCAACCGTCATCCGAAGAGGGTGTGGAATGGTTGATAGACAGCCTGGATTATGACCCCGGCAGCCGCGAGACCTATTTAAAAATCCTCCAGTATTATGAACATGAGCCGGAAGAAGCTGAACTCTATAAGCAATGGCTGGACAGGGGCATGAAAGCGTTTCCGCAAGATGTCGATTTATTGGCTCAGGCGATCAAGGCGGCGACGGCGAATAAGGCCTTTAAAAAAGCGGCGCAATACGCCAAAACCCTATTGAAAATAGACCCGGTCAATACCTTTGCCAAACAGGTTTTATTCACCAGTCATTTGGCTCATGCGCGTAAGCTGATTAAAACCAAGAAATTCCATCTGGTCGAAAAAGAAATTCAGCAGGCGGAAAAACTGACGTTAGGCAAGCGCTATCAAAATCAGGCGCAGTTGCTGCGCGGTTTTTTTGTGCTGCTCGCGGAAGATAAAAAACAAGGCTTGCAGCAAATTGCAGAAGCCGCGGAGAAGATGAACGACGGGAGTGCTTGCGGGTATTTTTGCGTGATCGTCGAGGCCTTATTGATGGGTTTGAGTTTGCCGTCTACCCTGAAAGGATTGCCGCAGCCACCAAAAAATTATCAGTTATCGGAACAGGAAATAGGGCGGCTGGTTCAGATCATCCAGCAGTATTACGGCGACGACAAGAGCAATACGGCGGTGCTGCATCAGGCGCTGGAAAAAATAAAAGCCATTATCAAGCAATCGATTAAGCAAAAAACAGTGTCCGAGCAGACGCTGTTGATGCTAGCCGAATGCCTGGACAACATTGGGCACTATGAATTGCTAGCCCATTGCGCCAAGATTGCCTTGATGCAGTGGACGAAACCGATTTGGCTGTTTTATAAGTTCTATGCCGAAGTCGACGGCCGCGCCGATCAGTGTTCAAGCTTTAATATTGAGCGATTGAAATTTAACTATGCAAAGGCTCGCGAGGATTCGGATCACCGTACCGCGATGCGGATCAGCCGCTTCATTGATGAATATTATGAAGACCAAAATCCATTTGTAGGCGGATTTTTTGACGATTTCGATGACGAATTCGACGAAGATGATGAAGATGATGAAGATGAAGATTTCGACCCGTTCACAGGCGGCTCGCCGCTGGATCTATTCGAGCATCTGCCGACGGCTGTGTTCGAGAAACTTCAGAAAAAACTACAGGACATCATGAGAAAGAGTTCGCCGGAACGGATGATCAATACAATCAATAAAAGCTTGTCCAAACCTATCGATCCAAGCTTTATTCTGTTAAATCCCGATGCCTTTGTCGCGCTTTTAATGCTGCAAGCGGCAGTTGAATTGGGCATCGATACCGGCGTGACCGGCGATCAGGTTATCGAGTTTGGCGAGATTTGAGAAGACTCAAAGCCGCCGTCTTTCCCGTTTTTTTAATAGGAGAAATCAACGTAGATGAAAACACCTTACCAGATTCTTGAAGTGGCGGAACAGGCGAGTGACGCCGAAATCAAGCAGGCTTATTTGCAGAAGGTCAAACAATTTCCGCCGGATCACCATCATGAGCAATTCCAGTTGGTGCAGCAAGCTTATGAGGCGATTAAAGACCTGGAGAGCCGTACCCAATATGCCTTGTTTACCGTCCCGGAAGCCGACTTTAACGGACTGCTCAAACAGGCCTTCGGTTCCGGGCCTGCACCGTCGATCAGCACCGAGCAGTTTGAAAAACTGCTGTGCGCCGGTGTCGATGCTAAAAGATTTAACATTGCCGCATCCGAAACGGTGACAGCACGATGAGCGACGCACAAAAACAACGTTTGCTGGAAGAGTTTCAACACTATCTGGAACAGACCGACCTGGAACAGGTACACGAAGGCGCACAGCCGGATTTGCAGACCTTGCTCGGCGAAATGGCCGGATTGAAAGCCGAGGTGAAAGCCGAATCGCGCCATTTTAAAACAACCTTGGATACGCTCGGCGACGCATTGGCTACGCTTGGGGCCGACAATAAGGCGCTCGCGGACCAACTCGCCTTGCATAAGACGCAGTTGCAGCAACAGCGCAATGAAGTGCTGCGGGCAGTGCTGTTAGAACTGGTCGATGTTTACGACCGGTTGACGGTAGGGTTCGGCGTATTGCAAAACTACCGGCCGGTTGCAGCGTTGTTTAGCCATTCAAAGAAACAGGATGTCGATTTTATCGGCTCGTTTAAGGAAGGCCAGTCCATGACGCTCAGGCGCTTTGAACAGCTGTTGCAGCGCCATCGCGTTGTCCCGATAGATTGCGTCGGTAAAATGCTCGATCCGCGCACCATGAGCGCGGTTGAAGTCGTCCATGACGCCAAGCGCGATAACGGCGTGGTGATCGAGGAACTGCGCCGGGGTTTTCTTTTTGAAGATCAAGTGCTGCGTCTGGCGGAAGTCAAAGTCAATAAACTATAGCTATATAAAGGCAAGCTAATGAATGAAATAATTGTCGGAATCGACTTAGGCACCACCAACTCGGAAGTCGCCATCGTAGAGAACGGTCAAGTCCGGGTCATTACCGACAACGGCAGGAAAATCCTGCCGTCTTTTGTCGGCATTGACGATCAGGGCGATATTCTGGTCGGCGAAACCGCCAGGAATCAATACTTGGTTTACCCGGAACGCACGGTCAAATCGATCAAGCGCCTGATGGGCCAGGATATTAAAGTGGCGTTGGCCGGGCATGACTACGCGCCGCAGGAAATCTCCGCGATTATCTTAAAACGCCTTAAAGCCATCGCCGAACAATACCTCAAGCAACCTGTCGGCAAAGCCGTGATTACCGTGCCGGCGTATTTTTCCGATGCGCAACGCCAGGCAACCCGTGAAGCGGGGGAAATTGCAGGTCTGGAAGTGGTGCGCATGATTAACGAGCCGACGGCGGCCGCATTGGCATACGGCGGCAATCGGGACGAGCAAAAACGCATGTTGGTTTACGACTTGGGCGGCGGCACCTTCGATGTGTCGGTGGTCAACATCGAAGCCGGCGTGGTCGAAGTGCTGTCCAGCCACGGCGACAACCATCTGGGCGGCGACGACTTCGACGAGCAGATTATCGAATACATTCTCGATCACCTGAGCGAAACCAAAGGCGTCGATGCGCGTCAGCACAGCAAAGCCTTGGCGCGCATTACCCGCGCGGCGGAACACGCAAAATTCGCGCTTTCCGACCAACCGTTTGCAAAAATCGAAGAGGAATACCTGCTGGAACAAGAAGGCGCGGCGATCCATTTATCTTTAGAGTTATCGCGCACCGATTACGAAGAGATGATCGAGGACTATATCAACGCCACTATCGATGCCGTGCATATCGCCCTGAAAGGCGCGAAACTGACCGCCTCCGATATTGACGAAATCGTCCTGGTCGGCGGCTCCACGCGCACCCCGTGCATCCGCCAACGCTTGTTCGACGAGTTCGGCTTCGAACCGCACAGCGAAGTCGATCCCGACTTATGCGTCGCCATGGGCGCGGCCACCCAGGCGGCAATGATCGGCGGCCAGAAAGTCGACGCGGTGCTGGTTGATGTCACGCCTTATACTTACGGTACCAGCACCTTGAGCTATTTGGGCGATGTCTATTACCCGTTCGTCTTTGCGCCGATTATTCACAAGAACAGCGCCCTGCCGTTACGTAAAACCGAAGCCTTTATGACCGCCCAGGACGGACAGCAAGTTGTTGAAATCACCGTTTATCAAGGCGAAGACCCGGATGCGTTGAACAATATAAAAATCGGCGAGTTTTTGGTGGAAGGCTTGCAGGATGTCGAGGCGGGCAACATTATAACGATCACCCTGGCCTTGGATCTTAACGGCATCTTGCAGGTCTCGGCGCAGGAAAAAGCCACCGGGCTGGAAAAGTCCATCATCATTCAAAACGCCTTGTCGAAGTTTGAAGATGAGGCGCTGGATTCGGCCAAACAACGCATTAATAAACTGTTCGGTCAAGTTGACGACGGCAGCGTGGTTCATACCGAGCCGGCTAAGGCCGATCAACCCGAAGTTGCCGAGGCGCATAAATTGATTGCCAAAGCCGAAGCCCTGTTCGACAAATCTTCCAATGAAGACAAAGAAGATATGGTCGATTTAATCGAGGATATTCATACCTGTATCGAACAGGGTTATAACGACAGGCTGAAAGAGGCCAGCGGGAAGCTGGCCGATATTATTTATTACCTGGAGTCCTGATGGAACGCTGCCCTTGCTGCAAGGCGCGGTTGGCCGGGGCGGACGTTTGCCCCCGTTGCCAAGCGGATTTGGTCGCAGTAATCGGCTGCGAACAACGTGCGCAGTATTGGTTAGCCGCAGCCGTGGGCTTTTGGGGCGAGCATGAACCGAGGCTGGCTATGCCGGCTTTGCTCAAATCGTTGCGTTTTAAACAGACGGTTTCCGCACAGGTTTTTTGCGATTTTGTTATCCGGGAGCAAGGGCAGGAAGTGTTGGCATTATTGGCGGAAAATAAACTGGCCGAGGCAGAACGCCTGCTTTGCCTGTTGCGCGAGTTGCAACCGGGTAATGCGTTATTCAAGCAGTTGCAAGGTTTTGCCGGTTATTTGGCGGCTAAGTCCTCAGTGTTAACCTAGCTGGGTTTAGCGTTATGAGGTAAGGCATTGTAGGAGCGGGCCGCGCCCGCGATGGAAGTGCCAAAGACCTCTTATCGCGGGCATGGCCCGGTTAATGCGGCGCATGAAGGGTTTTGTTAAGACAACAGCCGCGAGTTTTTACTGTTACGGAAAATCAGCGGTTTTTCATTGTCGGCTAGAGCAGTGGCCTTGGCTGAGTCTATCGCTTCCTGAATGACAGGGTGATTAGGCGATTTGCTGCACACCGGGTCGGCAGCGTACATATCGCCGCTTAATAAATAAGCCTGGCAACGGCAGCCGCCGAAATCTTTTTCTTTCTCATCGCAGCTGCTGCACGGTTCTTTCATCCAGTCAAAACCGCGGAAAAAGTTGAAGGCTTTCGACTCGTTCCAGATTTGCTCGATGCTGTAGTCCTTGACATTGGGGCAATCCAACCCCGGCAGTTCGCGGGCTGAATGGCACGGCAAGGCTACGCCGTCCGGTGCGATGGTCAAGAAGGTTGTTCCCCAACCGTTCATGCAGGCTTTGGGCCGGTCTTCATAAAAATCCGGCACCACATAATAGATCTTCATTTTACCGGCGACTTTTTCTTTAAAAGCCTGGGCGATTTGCTCCGCCTGTTCGAATTGTTCTTTGGTAGGCAGCAATAAATCGCGGTTGGCATGTGCCCAACCGTAATATTGGGTGTTCGCCAGTTCCAGGTAATCAGCGCCGAGCTCTTCAGCCATTGCCAGTATTTCCGGCATTTGGTGGATGTTTTCACGGTGTATGACCACGCACAGCACCATCGGGTAGCCGTGTTTTTTGACCAGATGCGCGACTTCTTTCTTGTGCTGGAATGATGCAGTGCCGGCGATATGGTCGTTCAGTTCCTGGCTGCTGGCTTGAATACTGACTTGAATATGATCCAGTCCCGCTTCCTTGAGTTGGACGATTTTTTCTTCAGTCAGTCCATAACCGGAGGTGATCAGGTTGGAGTAGTACCCCAGATCCCTGGCATGTTTAACCAGTTCAGGCAGATCCTTGCGGGTTAACGGTTCACCGCCGGAAAAGCCCAGTTGCACTGCGCCCATTTTGCGGGCTTGCGTGAGTACGCGCTTCCAGTCCTCGGTGTCCAGCTCGGATTGATATTTCGCATAGTCAATTGGGTTGGAGCAGTAAGGGCACTGTAGCGGGCAGGCGTAAGTCAGTTCCGCCAGTAACCAACGCGGCGGGGTGATGCCTGTCCTGAGCGCGGTCGTAGGATTAGTTTTGTTGGATCCAGCCATTTTTTAAAGCGACCTCTAAGAAAGCGGTAATGTCGTTGGTAAGCCCTGTCGTTGCAAACTTTTGCTCCAGATCGTTGACGATTTGGGCAAGGTTGCGGGTGCCGTCGCAACATTTCAGGATTTCTGCAGAACTTTGGTTAAGTTCCACCATGCCTTCGGGATAGAGGATAACGTCTTTTTGCTGGGCTTCTTCCCATTGCAGACGGTGCATTGGGGAAAATTTGATGGTTTGATTTGGGTTTATGGTCATTTTCTTTAGCTATTTTGGATTCCATCGGCAGTCGATGATGGCAGCCAGTTTTCGGAAAGGATGTCTTCAATTGTCCATGGGCATAACTCCGGGAAACAGTCCATTCCGGTTTCATTGATGGTTATCGAAATTGCATCCCCCCAGGCATCGGCTAACCACTCCAAATCATGGATGGACGCCTTAAGACTGGGTGTGTTTGTTAAGCGACGCGCAATAGCCTTGCGTTGTTCTTTAATGGTTCGTTGCCAGCTACTGCTTTGACGCGCCGACTGGTATTGCCATTTGAGCAAATGGGCTAAAAGTACCGCCATACGGCTTGCCAGTTCACGCTGTTCGCTTTTGCCCACGTCCTCAATTTCCTCGGCGATGTGTTCTATATCGATGGCTGACAGCTGGCCTGACCGTAACAGATAGGCTTGCTCTTTGGCCCACGCCACAATGTCATGCTCATAAGTTGTTGCCATTGACTACTCCACACTATTTTTCAATATTAAAATAAGGCGGCATTTCGTGAATATAAGCCATATACATCGCATCCGCCATTGTCCAAAGCACATCCAGTTTGAATTTCAGGATTTCAAGCATGCGGTCTTGTTGTTCGCGGGTAAGATACCAATCCAGCGTGATCGCCAGGCCGTGTTCGACATCGCGGCGCGCTTCGGTCAGGCGTTTGCGGAAGTAGATGTAGCCTTCCTGGTCCACCCAAGGATAGTGTTCCGGCCAGTTATCCAAGCGCTGCTGGTGAATCTTCGGAGCGAACAATTCGGTTAACGAGGAGCTGGCCGCTTCGTGCCATTCCGCCCGGCGGGCAAAATTAACGTAGGCGTCGACAGCAAAGCGTACGCCTGGCAATACATATTTTAATGAGGTAATGTCTTCGCGGGTCAAGCCGACCGCCATGCCTAACTGTATCCATGCTTCAATACCTCCCGGATCGCCGGGGTGGCCGTCATGGTCCATAATCCGCTGTATCCATTTCGCGCGGGTTTCGCGATCCGGGCAATTAGCCAGGATATTGGCGTCTTTAATGGGGATGCAGACCTGATAATAAAAACGGTTGGCAACCCAGCCCTGCAATTGCGCTTTGGTGAGTTTCCCTTCATTCATCAGGGTATGGTAGGGATGATGAATGTGGTAGTGGCTTTCCATGCCGCGTAGTTCGGCTTCAAACTGCTCTTTGGTCCAGGCTTTATTATCACTGCTCATGGTGTATCCTTTATAAGTCGATTTCCAAACCGTCGTAGGCGACTTCAATGCCTGCGGCATCGAGTGTTTTACGTTGTTCGGAATCATCGTCTAAGATCGGGTTGGTGTTATTGATATGGATCAATATTTTGCGGGCTTTGGCAACGCCGTTTAGCACTTCTATCATGCCGCCTTCGCCGGATTGCGGCAAATGGCCGATTTCGCGGGCTTTTTTATGGCTGATATTTTGCGTACACATTTCGTCATCGGTCCAGAAAGTGCCGTCTACCAGCAAACAATCAACGGTTTGCATGGCATCCATCACATGCGCTTCTATTTCGCCCAGACCGGGGGAATAGAACACCTTTTTACCGGTGGAAATTTGTTCGATGATCACGCCGATATTGTCGCCGTCATGCGGATCATGCCGATGCGGAGAATAAGGCGGCGCCTTGCTTTTTAATGCCTGGGTATAAAAACGCAAATCTTCGATGCCGGGAATGGTAAAGCTGCTGCCGTCGAAAGGAATAGGGTGATGGTTGACGGTGCAGTAATCGGCCAGCATGTTGAATAAAGGGAAACCGGTGGTCAAGTCTTGTTTAACCATTTCCGTGCAGTAAACGTCCAACGGTTTGCCTTCCCGAAGCATCAGCAGGCCGGTGGTATGGTCAATCTGGCTGTCGATCAGCATGATCGCTTTAATGCCGGTATCGCGAACGCCTTCTTTGGGCTGGATAGCGGGAAAAGCTTCCAGTTGCGCGCGAATGTCGGGGGAGGTATTGAACAGCAGCCAGTTTTTATTGTCGGTACTGACAGCAATGGATGACTGGGTACGGGCTTTGCCGTTCATTTTCTTGTGCCGCAAACGATGGCAATTATGGCAGTTGCAGTTCCATTGCGGAAAACCGCCGCCTGCACCTGAACCGAGAACTCTTATCTTCATGTTTGGAAGGTAACCTAATAGGGAGTGAGGGCTGAATGATACGGGAATAAAGGGCGTCAGGCAAAAAAAAGGGGCTCATTAAGAGCCCCTTTCTGATCCAAATCGAATTAACGATTGTAGATGTACATTGTTACTTCAAAACCGAAACGCAGGTCTGTGTAGCTTGGTGTTTCCCATTTCATCGTAAACCTCCAGAAGTGTTTAAATTATTATGCTAGCTTGATCAAGTAAGCTGGATTGAAGTATACGATGAACTATTCTTAGATTCAACTCATAAGTGCAATCGGCACGGCAGATTGAAAGCTAAGTCTTATCATTTAAGCCAAGCGCGGCCGTGGTATTTGGCATTAGCGCGCGACGGTATTGAACAACGCTCTATTACGGCACTGAGGGTACGGTCAGGTTTTGCGATAAGGGTTCAACCTCCGGATCAGAAAAACGGCATGTCTTCGCGGGTGCTTGAGGAATGACAGAGGCAACGTTATCTCCATTCGATCCATTAATATTATGCCGGGTCAAAGCACTCTGCTGTTATTCTCAATTTTTCATTACCCCCAGAACCATTGCAATATGCGCCAACTCGGCGACGGTCGACACTTTAAGCTTGCTTTTTATTTGCGTGCCGTAATTGGCGACGGTTTTATAGCCCAGACAAAGTTCGTCGGCGATTTTATGGGCGGTTAAGCCTTTTGCCAACAGCAAGAATACATCGAATTCTCTCGGCGACAGGGTATCGACAATGGTTTGGTAATCGGTCTCGCTGTTTTGCAGGGGCATGTTTTTCATCAAACCCTGTTCTATATAAAGTTCGCCTCCGGCTATTTTTTGTATCGCGGTTGCCAAAATGCCGGGGGCGCTGTTTTTAGTGATGTAGCCTTTTGCTCCGGCGCTCATGGCTCTATCGACATAAACCATTTCGTCGTGAACACTAAATACCAGTATTTTGGCATTACTGTCGCGGTTGCAAATGCGGCGAATACTTTCCAGGCCGCCGATACCGGGCATCGATAAATCCAGCACCATGACATCCGGTTGCTGTTCCAGATACAGCTGGCAGGCCGCCTCGCCCCGCTCGGCTTCGGCGATCACGTCAATATCGGCTTCGGTCGATAGCAGCATCCTGAAACCTGCGCGCACTACGGCATGGTCATCGACCAGAATGACTTTTATCTTGTCTTTCATGGTAGTGGAATAGTTGCAATGATGCTCATGCCTTGGCGCGGCTGGGTCTGTATGGTGAATTCTCCGCCCAAACTGTTAATTCTTTCTCTCATGCCCAATAAGCCAAAACCGGTTTTAATCTTGTCAATAGCGCAACCTTGTCCGTCGTCGGTTACCTGTAGCCGTAGCGCGGCTTCTGTTTTGCCTTGATGCTCTATTTCCAGGCTGATCGAGGCTTGCTTGGCCTGCGCATGACGGACAATATTGGTTAAGCATTCCTGAACGATTCTGAATATTTGAATGGTGATTTTTTGCTCCAGAAAATCGACTTCGTCAGGACAGGTGATGGTGAGCTTTAACTCAGGGTTTCTAATCGACCAGTGGTTTAATAGATCCTCCATAGTCGCTTTCAGTCCCAGTTCGGTTAATACCAAGGGGTGCAATTGATGCATCATGGAGCGCACCACGGTCATTAAATGATCGCAGATAGTGACAATAGAATCCGTGGTGTGTTTAATGTCGGCCCTTGTTCCCGTAGCTTCGGTTTGGCAACGTCCGGCAGTCACCGCCATGACTTTAATGGCGGTCAGCGATTGCCCCAGTTCGTCGTGTAATTCCTGCGAGAGTCGTTGTCGTTCGTCTTCCTGTATTTCCAGAGTGTGTTGGGTTAATGCCCGGTTTTCCTGTTGGCCGACATTCAGTTCGTCGGTCATGTGGTTGATGGCTTTGGCGATACTGTCATATTCCTGAATGGAAAAATTGGGTAGTTTTTGGCTGTATTGCCCGGTTTCAATGACTTTTAGCGCGTTAACAATCACGGCAATGGATTTAAGCGCTTTGTTAAAAGCCAGGTTGACAGCCAAAAAGGTAAATAGTGTCAGCAAGCAAAGTGAGCCGAAAAAGGCAATGCTTTCTTGCCACACTTCAGTAATTTCATCTAACGGGTTGGCCTCAATAATCAGGATGATTTGTTCTCCCTTGAAGCTGGTGATTTGATGTTCAACTTTGGGGTAGTGAACGGCAACCCGATTAATAAACCATTGCGGCGGCTTTTCGTTATTATTGGTTTGTTGGTTTTTGTGGGCAAAGCTGACGATTTGTCCGGAAGGCTCTTTAAGTTGAATGCTTAAATGCCGGGTTTGGTTTATCGAATTAAACTTAGGCAGCCAATCGGTCTCATTAAATGGCGTTTGCGAAGCTTGAGAAAAACCGAATGTTATCAACTGTACAGCCAGATTGATGGATGAATCGACTTCTTTATTCACCGCATCGCGTGCCTGCCGGATAGCTATCGATCCGCCCAGCATCAAGATGCACAGTGAAGAGATCAAAATTCGTATGTTAATTTGGTAGCGCAGGCTCATTAGCTTTGAAAACTCGATACTTGCAACATCGGATTGATGGAATGCAAAAACCCGCCATTATTCATCTATAGAGAGCGAATCGCTATAGGAAAAATTCTTTTTTCGGTTAAGTCGTGAGTTACGCGTAAAAAAATGCCGTAATAAGCGTTATTTGAAGAGTCTAAGAATCTTGCAAATAATGCTTTTATCCTAATATTTTAAATAATGCGTAAATTTATTATTGACAGGATAGGGCATAAACAGCATAATAAGCGTCTCAGTACGGCGCCTGTAGCTCAGCTGGATAGAGTACTCGGCTACGAACCGAGCGGTCGGGAGTTCGAATCTCTCCAGGCGCGCCATACTGAAAAAAGATTATTCCCCTGTAGCTCAGTCGGTAGAGCGGATGACTGTTAATCATTAGGTCGGCGGTTCGAGCCCGTCCGGGGGAGCCAAGTAAATAAAGGGCTTGCAGCAATGCAAGCCCTTTTTTATGTCTATCGATTTCATGTAATCGCAGTGTAACCGTATTTTATAAATCTTCTGTCACAAACCTTAAGCATTCTTTTCTTTGGATGGAAAACAGCGTCTAAATTTTTCCAGTTTTACAAAAAAGAGCATTGAAATTTCCCAGTGGTCACACACTATCATGTTGATATTGTTGAATATGAATTTTTTTTGACTGGTAAACTCAACGCTGATTAGTGGTAAATATTGAAAGCTGTTTTCCAGGTAATGCATTTTTGCCAATTCATATAAACCTCATCTCAACCATTTCATTAAGTCGTTTACGCCTCAATTCCCAATCTTTCATCACTGCCGTCAACAATTTATAAAACGCCTTACTGTGGTTGCATTCTTTCAAATGGCAAAGCTCATGCGTAATCACATAATCAATACAATCTTTCGGGGCGGCTATCAGTTCAGGATTGAGAATGATATTGCCTTGATTGGTGCAGCTTCCCCAACGATTAGACATAAAGCGAAGCTGGAAACCTTGATGATGTTCTATGCCAAGATTAGCAACCTGCCGGATACAAAGATCATACCGTTCTGCAAAAATTGCCTTTGCTCTCAAGCTATACCACTCTTGCAGAAGCATTTTCACTTTCCCGGTATTTTTAGGATTAACCACCTCAACAACCAATTTGCCGTGTATAAGTTTGACCTGTTCTGCTATGTCCTGATTGACCAGTAACCGGTACTGCCGCCCTAAATACCGGTGTGTTTCTCCGGAAACATATCGTCTTTGGGGGAGAGCAGGTGGGTAGGACTCAAACTGCAATTTTTGCTTAAAAATCCAAGGGGCTTTTTTCTTGACCTTGGCAGCAATTGCTTCATTGCTGGCTGTCAACGGTGCATCAACAACCACTTGACCATCTGGATATACATGAATAGCCAAGGTTTTTCTGTCACACGAATTCACGCAGTAGGTGATCTCGGTCTGTCCGAATAAAACAGAGTGTCGTTGCGGTAGCCTTTTTTCATTGTGCTCTGTCATCGCTAAAACACTGCTGCTCATGCTAACCATTCCGCCGTTCGGCAATAGTCAGAACTTGGTGAGTGATACGTTCGATAAGGTCTAAATCCATGGTCAGATCATAACGGCCTTTAAGGCTGTAAAGGTAATCTTCAATCTCATTCATCATCAAGTTTTTAACGTCCTGATTTCTCGTCCAGTCGCGGATTTTATGCTCGCGAATAATATCCTCCAGCCTTACAGCGGTCTCCGCTGCAAACGCCTCTGGCGAATAGCCCGTTACGGAATAGCCTGCCATTGGTTCTTGAATCACACCATAATACGCTTTGGCTTCATCCCGATGCGTCAAAATATCCGGCAGATCAGAGCTGGATTTGCCGCGTAACTCATCAAGCGTTTCGCGAATTTGTTTCAGATATTCCATGGCGGAAAGCCTTTTTGCACGGTGTTCGGCAATCGCTTCATCAATCAACTCGGACAGTCGTTTATACAAAGCCGGATCTTCTTCCATCTTTTCCGTGATGGTCTTTTTCACCCGTGACGCAATCGCATCAGCCTTAGCGGCATCACCCTCAATGGATTCAATCTCCTTCTCAAGCTCGTCAATAGCAAACACATTGACCGGCGCAATAAGCTGCTTTACTGCATCAGCACCGATGTATTTGTTGACCATGTTACGGATTTGTATCTCATAGGATGAATAATCCACAGTCTCGCCAAAGCGCTGCTTGACCGCTTGACGGAGATTAAGTAAATATTTCAGGTCGTCCTTATAACGGGCGATTTTCTTCTCCGGTGTTTCATCCTGAAACTTGGCATTAGCCAGCGCCAACTGCAAGGTTTTGGCAAATGAAGCAAGAAGCTCATAAAAACGCTGTCGCCGGTCTTCCGGCTCTAAATGCCGCTGCATTGCTTCTAAATCTTTTTGGTTTTCGACGCCTTTGAACACTTCCCAGACATTGGTATGGCGTTGCGGTAACAGCTTGATTTCTTTGCTAATATCGGTCAGGGTGCCTTCAATATCTTCCGGATCAAATCCTTCATTTTCCAAAGCTGCATAGGTATCAATCGCTTCGTTCAGTTCGCCAAAAATACCCCGGTAATCGATAATCAAACCGTAATCCTTGCCTTCAAACAAGCGATTCACGCGGGCAATAGCTTGCAGGATGTTATGTTCCTTTAAGCGTTTATCCAGATAAAGCACACTGTTCCTAGGCGCATCGAAACCTGTAAGCAGCTTGTCCACGACAATCAAGATTTCCGGCTCGTCGGAATATTTGAAGGCATTGATGATGCTGGTCTGGTATTTTTCATCACTACCGTATTTAGCCATCATAGCCTTCCAGAAGACCTGCACCTCTTCCAAAGCGTCTTCATCGACCGTTTTATTACCCTCGCGGGTATCGGGTGGTGAAATCACCACTTCCGCCGTTACATCGCCAAACTCATCAAAGTATTTTTTATACCGTAACGCCATGGCTTTGCTGGAAACGGCAAATTGGCCTTTTTTTCCGGTGCCACTGTAATTGGTTTTAAAATGCTGACCAATATCGTAAGCAATCTCAGCCAAACGCTGTTCAGATTTACTCAGTTCTTCTTCGCGGCGGAATTTCTTTTTGAGATCGGCTTTTTGTTCTACTGTCAGGTCTTTGGTGATCCGTTCGAACCATTTATCAATCTGCGCCTGATCGCCGTGCAATTCACTCATCCGGCCTTCATAGAGCAGCGGTGTTACGGCACCGTCAGCCACGGCCTGATTCATGGTGTATTTGTGAATAAAGCCGCCAAACTTGGTTGCCGTGGCCTTTTCTTTTTTTAACAGCGGAGTGCCGGTAAAGCCGATGTAACAGGCATTGGGAAACACGTTCTGCATTTTGGCGTGAGAAATGCCGTATTGAGAACGATGCGATTCATCGACCAACACAAAGATATTACTGCTTTCATCGCTGATTTTGCGTTTGCGGCTGGCCGATTCAAACTTATCAATAATCGTGGTGATGATGCTGGCCTTGTTATGGGCAATCAGCTCAATCAAATGTTCGCCGGTTTTGGCTTGCACCACCGGCTTGCCGCAGGCACGGAAGGTTTTATAAATCTGGTCATCCAGATCAACCCGGTCAGTTACCAACACAATTTTGGGATTATGAATGTCCGGTGCTAACACTAACGCTTTGGCCAGCATTACCATGGTTAACGATTTGCCGGAACCGGTAGTATGCCAGATCACGCCGCCCGGTCTTCGGCTATCGCCCTTGCGTTGCGTCACCCGATCCAGCGTTGCGCCCACAGCAAAATATTGCTGATAGCGGCAAATCTTCTTTTCCTTGTTATCAAATACGATGTACTGGTAAATCAACTCCAACAACCTTTCCGGACGCAACAGACTATGGATGGCTTTATCCTGCGGAGACGGCAGACGTTGCCCGGATTGCCACAGCGTTCCCATGGTTTGCCGTTGTCGATCGTCACGCTCAGAAAAAAGACGCGTTTTGAATGCCTCATCGGCGGGTTGGTTGACCAGTTCGTGTAGATTCTTTTCCTGCGCGTTTTGATCGTCTTCCTTCCAAATTGCCCAAAACTTGGCTGGTGTGCCGGTGGTGCCATATAGGGCTTTATTCTGGCTCACCGATAATAAAATCTGCGCATAGGTAAACAGCTCCGGGATTTCATCGCTACGCTGATTGCGTAAATGCTGACTAATGCCTTCTTCTGCGGCATCCTTTAAATCCGGACGTTTGCATTCGATGACCACTAACGGGATGCCATTCACAAACAGCACAATATCCGGCCTGCGGGCTTGCTTGCTGTTGCGGCGTTCTAAAACGAATTCATCGCATACGTGATAGACGTTATTTTCCGGATGCTTCCAGTCAATGTAATGCAGAGAAAAGCTCTTGGTGTAACCGTCAATGGTTTGCTCCAGACTTTTACCCAAAGTAAGCAAATCATAGACCTGCTCACTGGTATTCATCAGGCTATCGAACGGAATGTCAGTTAAAGCCTGTACGGCTTTCTGGATGTTACCTTCACTGAATACGTATTGCTGGCCTTTGAAGGTAATTGAGTTAAATTTCCGGAGCTGCTCTCGCAACACACTTTCCAAGATTAGCTTGGAGGTTCTGCCGCTCCGCAAGGCCAAGTTCTCCGAAGGTGTCAGATACTGATAGCCTAACTTGCCCAGCAAGCTGACTGCGGGCAAAAGCGAAGATAAATCTTCCAAATAATCGTGTGCGGCCATGCTTACCCCAGTAAAGACAATACGGTGTCAAAGGCTTTGATTTCCCCAGCCATCGACAGCTGTAGAAAATCTTGATAATCGTTTTGGGTATGGGCTTTATCCAGTGCTTCGTAATAAGCCAAACGGTCAGAGGCCTGGAAGATCACCGGTAGAAACCCCGCTTTCATCAAATCGAAATTCATCAGCAAGCGAGCGGTGCGGCCATTGCCATCCACAAACGGATGGATTTTGACAAAGTCCACATGCAAACGAGCCGCGCGTTCAATGGGGTGGCCGGTAAAATCATGATAGGCCTGCACTAAATCGGCCATCTGCTCAGGTACATGCAAGAAATCCGGCGGCCTGTGTTCGGCACCGGCAATCAAAACATTTTCATGGCGATAGGCTCCGGCGTTTGAGCTGTCGATGTTTTTTAACACCAATTGATGGATGGCTTTAATCACTCGTTCGGAAAATACCTCATCGCCGGCGATGACCGCCTCGACATAATCGATAGCTTCTTTGTGATTGATGACCTCGAAATGCTCACGCATCGACTTACCGCCGATAGTGATGCCTTCCAGCACCACCTTGGTTTCTTTCAGCGTCAGCGTATTGCCTTCGATGGCGTTGGAGTTATAAGTCCATTCCAACACCCAATGATCGTGCAGGGTTTTCAGGGTATGCGGCGGCAGCGGACGGCGGGCATTCAGTTCGGCTTTCAAGACATCACAGCGTTCAAACATGACTATTCACCTTAACCCGCTTCTTGCCGGTCAACAGTTGTTGCATCAGGGCTTTCTTTTGCTCTTTTAGAGCGGAAAGTTGTTTTTGGTGGTTTTCGATTTCTTTGTCGGCGGTGGTGAGGACTGAGGCGATTTTTTGTTGTTCGTCTATGGACGGTAGTTTGATTAAGAATGATGACAGTGCATCAAATCCTACTGAATCCCTTACACTACCTTGAGTACTGGAAAGTATTCTTTGTTTTGCTTCATGCGAATCCATCCAGTTAAGAAAAAAGTTAGTGTCCATCCTTTTCTCATCAATAGAAAAAACTATATACATCGGACTCAGAACGCCCTCACTATAGGCATCTAGCCTTGCAAAAGATCCGACATTTATACGAGAGGGGTTATAGCCAAATTGGCCTTTGCGGACAATTTTATAATTAGATAAATCGCTACTGGCAACTTGTCTTGAGAATTGTTCTTCTGGGAGAACAAATCCACTATGATTAGTTACGCTTAATACGCGTGATACTAGAACATCTTTGTTTCTTGCTTTCTCTTCATTGATAAATTTCTTCAAGCGAATTTCCTTCCACTCCCCTTCAAACCCCAAAAACCGCTTCTTCCCAGTCAAAAGCCGCTGCATCAGGGCTTTTTTACGCTTTTGCTTGACGGTAATCAGCGCATCCAGTTTTTCAATGGCTTTGTCCCAAGTGGAAAGGATTTGGGCGATTTTTTCTTGCTCGGATATAGTGGGGATTAAAGCAGTAACTCCAATGAGTTTATCTGGGGATGTATGCTTTACCTTCGTACCTGCCGACTGTTCTGAAATCTGCTTTCTGACATAGCGAAAATTATATAGGCAGTATAGAAATTTTATTGAAATGCGCTCTTTTTCAATGATCTTAACTAATCCAAGTCGCTGATTATGTAAGTATTTATTATTTTCAGGAATTAGAGCAGCACTACCAAGTAATCCTTCGGCTTGTTCGGTCATGACAATAACCAGATCATCTTTCTTCAATAGATAACCTGATGGAAAATCTCCAACATAATATTTCGTTTTAACTCCTTGATCCCTAAAGCCTCCAGATTCGAAGAAACTTCCAGGTGTCATAAGCACATATTGGCCATCGTTCGTGAAGAAATCGCTTTTAAACGCAAAACCATGCTTAATAGTTATATAGTTGTCTAGGGTCGTTCTTTTCCATCCCTCAGGCACACGCATAACCCAACTCCTTCAAATAACCCGCCATTACCTGTTTCACTTCTGTTTCACTTCTGTTACATCAACGACTCTGGCTGTATTTTTAACATTCATTCGTTTCCATCCTGTAAATGCAATTTATTATTTTTCAAGTTAACAGCTGACTGAGTCAGTATGTTTAATTGACGAATGGCTATGGCATTTAAACGAATTAAACGATCACTTTGTGTGAGCTGCATGTGAATCAATTCGGCATTCATGCTTTCAAGGTTGGCCAAAACAAGCAATTGTTCAATGTTCGCATGGTCGCGCATATTGCCTTCAAGCGCGGGGTTCGCCTCTCGCCATTGTTTGGCGGTCTGACCGAATAGCGCCACGTTTAATAAATCTGCCTCAGTCGCATAAACCGTTGCTGCCTGTGTTTTTGAAACGGTCGGCGGAATGATGTGCGTTTTGATCGCGTCGGTATGAATACGGTAATTTAGCTTGGATAGGGTGCGATTGATATTCCAAGGGCTTGAAAGCCGACGTTGCTCATCTTCCTGGAGACGTTGAAATTCTTTAATCAGGTAGATTTTGAATTTTGGACTGATCCACATGCCAAATTCAAAGGCGATGTCTTTGTGTGCATAAGTGCCTCCATAACGGCCTGTTTTTGCTTGCAGGCCAATGGCATTGGTTTTTTCAGTCCATTCCTTTGCGCTTAATTTGTAGCTGTTTAGACCCGCCTGACTTTTAATTATGGCGAATTCGCCATAATTAAAATCGGGGTTGTAAATACCTTCCCATATACCAAGAAACTCTATGGTATTGCGGTTTCTAAGCCAATCGGAAATAAAAAAATCACCTTCCTTGGCTTTTAGCATGTCAGTCAGCGATAGGTAATCCTGTTCGCATTGGTTAAGAATAGTGATTGAGATGCCCTCAACCTCAATATTGACTGTTTTTTTATTGCCCATAACCTAATTCCTTAAAATAACACCCATTACTAGCCGCTCTCGTAGAATCTCTAACGGCCTATTGTTCATTACTGTTTTCCAATTGTTGTTGCACCAAATGTCTCTCGCGCTATTGATCTTACGGCGAATCGCCCGCCTTCGTTTTGAACTACCGAGAAATCCTCGGTAGTTGCTGGTTCAGTCAGTTCACTTTCTGCGTAAATGTTCTTAAGATGCAGACCGATGTTGTCTGTTGAGGTTTGAAAAAGCTCAGCCATGAGCCGTTGGGATAGCCAGATGGTTTCGGCATGCAATAACACATTCACATGCACTTTTTCATTATCACCCGCATAGAGCAAAAAAGGTGTTTCAGATTGAGGAGCTATCGGCTCGGGAGCTGTTGTTGGCGTAGTTTTTTTATTCATAGCCCAACTCCTTCAAATATCCCGCCATTTCCTGCTTCACGTCAGCCAGCTCAGTTTCAAGCTGGCTGATTTCGACTTGCATCGCGTTAATATCAATCTCTTGCTCTTCCTCGAAGGTGTCGACATAGCGCGGAATATTCAGGTTAAAGTCATTGTCCTTGATCTCGTCAAAGCTGGCCAGATACGCGTATTTATCAACGGTTTCTCTGGCCTGATAAGTTGCCACGATTTTATCGATGTCTGATTGCCGGAGCCGGTTCTGATTTTTGTCGTTCTGATAGTCGCGGCTAGCATCAATGAACAGTACATTGCTACTCGCTTTATTGCGTTTAAATAGTAAGACTGCCGCCGGAATGCCGGTGCCATAAAACAGATTGGCAGGCGAGCCAATCACCGCATCGAGCCGATGAGTTGCTGGCGAATTTTTCGTTCACTGGAGGCTCTGAATAACACGCCATGCGGCACCACCACGCCGACCCGTCCGGAGTCTTTTGTAGTGGTTTCTATCATGTGCGAGATAAAGGCATAATCTCCCTTTGATTGCGGTGGCAAGCCGCGATGAAAACGCTTATATGGATCATTGCCCGCTTCATCATGCCCCCATTTATCCAGCGAAAACGGGGGATTGGCTACCACCACTTCAAACTTCATCGTGGTGTCATCTTCAATTAGTTTAGGGCTGCGGATGGTATCGCCCCATTCGATGCGGGCATTGTCCATGCCATGCAGGAACATATTCATTTTCGCCAGCGCCCAGGTTGCGCCAGTGATTTCCTGACCGTAGAGGGCAAAATCTTTTACGCCGTTTTTCAACAGCTGATTGCCGCATTTAATCAGCAATGAACCGGAGCCGCAGGCCGGATCGGCAATGCGCTCGCCAGCCTGCGGATTAACCAGTTCGGCGATTAGTTCCGACACTTCTGCTGGGGTGTAAAATTCCCCGGCTTTTTTTCCGGCACCGGCGGCGAACCTTGCAATCAGGTATTCATAAGCATTGCCGATCACGTCCAGATTACCGACACGGGAGGGCCGCAAATCCAGGCGGGAGTCGTTAAAATCATCTAACAGATGCTTTAAGCGGGTATTGCGGTCTTTGGTCTGCCCCAAATTGGCTTCGGAATTAAAGTCGATATTACGGAAAACACCAGACAATTTTTGCTTATTGGTTTCTTCAATATGCTCCAAGGCGATATTGATGATCTCGCCAATATTGGCTTCGTTGCGTTGATCGTACAGGTTTTGAAAGCTGCATCCTTGTGGCAGGACAAAGCGCTCGCGCTGCATCCGGCGCAAGATCATGTCTTCCCCATTATCGTCATATTTTTCTTTTAATGATTGGTAATGTTCCTGCCAGACATCGGAAATATATTTGACGAACAGCATGACCAGAATATAGTTTTTATATTCCGAGGCATCGACCGTACCACGAAAGGTATCGCAAGCCTTCCAGAGTATGCTGTTAATTTCTTCCTGACTGATTTTTGTGCTCATGTCCTGTCCTCTTGATACTGTTTCAATGTTTTATCCAATAATTCGTCTAACAATAATTTCTTTTTTTCAATCAACGTTTCCAACAGGGCCTTTTCTTTAAGCCTGCAATAATGGGCTTTTATGATCTGATCTTGTACCTTTAAAGGTGGCAAAATAACCGGTAAATTCTCAAGCACACTGCGATTGATGTGAGGTAATGCCGTACCTGCCACATGCTGTGAAAAATAACGTTGCGTCTGTTTATGATTGATGTACCAGACTAAATAATCGGGACTCACGTCATGTTTATTCGGTTTTACTCTAATAATAAAAAAATGGGAACCGGCGACCGTGCTTTCCAAATCTTTATCGACCAGAACCGCAAAAATCCGGTAGCCACGTCCAACAAATAAAATATCGCCGCGCTGCAAATAATCCGGTTGTTTGCGTCCAGTCAAATGAACTCGGTAAAGATTGGCATTATTGAGGCCTTTTTCTGGATCAACATCTTTCATTTGCACAACCGCCGTCTCACCATCCAAAGCATTTTGAATGCCCTCACGAAAAGGATGTCCAGCCATCAAAGAAACGATTTGTTTTAAATATACCATTTGTTTTTTTTGCTATTTTTATTGCATTTTCAGTTTTGATGCAAATGATAGAGGCAAAAACACTCTCGTCAACTTTTATTGCATTAAAGCAAAAGATGCATATTTAATGGGTCGCATTTGGTAATTTGATATAAGCGCGAAGGCTTTCAGAACTATTTAAGCAGACTGGATTAGAGTTTTGATGCTACCTAAATGACCACAATTTTTAGACAAAATGCCTATTCTATGTAAGGAGAGCATCTTTTTCCTTGTGTGGTGTTGTCAAATATGACTACAATTATAAAATAAGGTGGATATATGACAGAAAAGACACGACCTATTTCATGGATTAAGGCGGCACGGAAAGATTTTGAAGACTTTTCCCTGCCGGTGCAAACAGAGGCTAACCGCGCCCTTACTGTTGCAGCGGAAGGTCGTATGGCCGACAATGTGAAATCTTTAAAGGGTTTTGATAGTGAGTGGTGTGATGGAAATTATTCTTCGCCACCGTGGTGACGCTTTTCGTGTTGTTTATGCTGTTCAGGTTGGGGAAGATGTGTGGGTTATCCACGCCTTTCAGAAGAAATCGAAACACCCAAGCACGAAATAGACCTTGTGCGTGAACGTCTGAAACGATTGAAGGAGATGTTGCTATGAATGATGAATCTTTTGAAATTGTCCGTGGTAGCGGTAACGTTTTTGCCGACTTCGGACATCCAAACGCAGCAGTTGAACAGCTGAAAGCGTTGTTGGCTGCTGAAATTATCGGCGTTCTTGACGACCGGACGCTTACGGTGCGAAAAGCCGAAGAGGTGACTGGCATTTCCGCTGCCGACTTTTCCCGTATTCGTAATGTGAAGCTTGAGCGTTTTACTATTGACCGGCTTATGACGATTCTTAAACGTCTTGATCAAGATGTCGAGGTGAGCGTTACTGTTCGTCCTCACTATGAAGACACAAACAGGCCGAGTATCTTTTTTTAAGACGGTAACTTTAGCCCCCTTAAGTTTGAATTAGGGTGTGTCTCTGGCAGGCAAAATACAAGTCAAAAATGTGGCCGGTCTTCTGCCGATTTTTTGTATTGTTAAAGTGAGTAAAAATGGCTGGTTTCAAAAGATTGCCTGAACGATGTCCCTCAGAAAATCAAAAAAAGTTAGCTAATTTCGCCGGTCTTTTGCCGGTCTAGCTGGTCAAAAAACACGCTAAATCAGCCTATTAGGTGATGGCGAAAATGGCTAAAAATGAGGAAAATCCCTAAGGAAATGGTCAGCACAATTTGTATCAAGGATTATCCCCGAAGAAAACTAAGAACCTGATTAGAGTCGGGTTTTTCCCAGTGCTACGGGGACAGAAAAGACGGATGTTCAGCGGTTCGAAAACTGTTAATCATTAGGTTGGCGGTTCGAGCCCGTCCGGGGGAGCCAAGTAAATGAAGGGCTTGCAGCAATGCAAGCCCTTTTTTTTTCCTGAAAATTCCCGCCGCGCAATTTTGGCGCGTTGCTAAAAAACAGTCGGATTACTTACCTTGTTGCCCGGTAACTGATGTTGCGTATTGTCCACGAAAAGCACGCACGGAAAAAACATAGGGCTGTATGTTTTCGGCTTACGGTGTATGCCAAGTATTCTTCTTCCCTTTCTTCTAAGCCCAGGACTGCTGTACTCAGGTATCCATACCGGCATGGCGGACGCTTTTTTATTAAGTACATGCGTAACAATGAAAATAAGGTTACGTAAATCCCACTAAACCCAAAAACATCAAAGGATGTTTGGTCGCTTGATTGCCCCGGAACCCGGCAAAACAAATCCCTGTTTTTCATGAAAAGTTGACAGCTTCGCTTTTTGCAGTGGTCGCAACAACAGGCTCGGCCTATGTGGAGCGGCATCTTGAAGCCTGCAAGTTCCTCGATCAGCAATTTTAGCCTCGGCAACATTTACCTGAGCAAGCCATCAGGACATGGGTTCAGGTCTGTTTTTTCTGGAAAACCGGTTTTAATATCGTTCCGTTGTTTATCTTCGCTCGTGTCGTTAATCAGGCGGGTTTTCCGGAAGCTCGATGACGACTCCGGTTCAACAAGCGAATTTGACGACAACTAAAGAGATAGGGCGTAACATAACATCCGCTTTTACGCTTGGATGGGCGAGTAACATCCGGGCGATCGCCTTTGACTTTTTGGTTTATCGGAGAATCAATCAGTTGCGTTTCACTTGCAAATTGATTCCGATTATTTGATGGATTTATGGGTAATGTTTTTAAATCGTTTTTCGTTTTAATGCGCGTCCCCCGGCAGCGACATGCGCCGATTCAGGTGGCGGTTTTTACTGGAGAATACGCATTTATTCAACGATGTCCCATGAACTACGATATATCATTGAGGTTTTTATGACGACACTACTTTGGCTACAAACCGGTTCCTGCGGCGGCGACACCATGTCGATTCTATGTGCGGACAGTCCGTCGCTGGAAGAGCTTATTGATGGATACAACATCGAGATGCTCTGGCAACCGTCCCTTTCCATAGAGCCGATGAGCAGGCTGGACGCTTTGATCGAGGCGATCGGCGCGGATCGGCAAGCGCTCGACATTTTATGCATCGAGGGCAGCATCATCACCGGGCCCAATGGCTCGGGCATGTACGATCCGTACCGTGGGCGTTCCAAAATGAGCTTGGTCAGTGAGCTGGTCGAAAAGGCCGGATATGTCGTCGCTCTGGGCACTTGCGCGTCGTTCGGCGGTGTTCATGCCGCGCCGCCCAATCCGACCGACTGCCTCGGCTTGCAGTTCGACAAGCAATCTCCCGGCGGCTTATTGCCGATCGAATGGCGATCACGAAACGGCCTGCCGGTCATCAATATCTCGGGTTGTCCCGCTCACCCCAATGCGATGACCAAAACCTTGGCCATGCTGGCATCCGGGCTTCCAATGGCGTTGGATCATGTTAACCGTCCCAAAGCCTTTTTCAATAGCACGGTGCATCAGGGTTGCACCCGCAACGAATATCATGAGTACGACGTAGAGGACACCGAGTTCGGCGATAAGGCCTGCATGTTCTTTAATCTGGGTTGCCAGGGACCGGTCACGATGGCCATTTGCAATACCGAGCTGTGGAATGGCCGCAGTAGCAAGACCCGAGCAGGCGTGCCGTGTTTCGGCTGCACTTCCCCCGACTTTCCGCTGGATCAGGATCTGTTCCTCACCGAAAAAATCGGCACCATTCCGGTGCATCTGCCGTTGGGTGTAGAACGGGCCAATTATATGGCTTACAAAAGCCTGGCCCACGATGCGGCTCCCGACAGGGTGTTGAACAAGACGATGGATCCTTAATTATGGCCAGACGAATCATTCAAATCGACCTTAACCGGGTCGAAGGCGATCTCGATTTCCAGCTGGAACTGGAAGACAACAAAGTCGTCGATGCCCGTTGTATCGGCTCCCTTTATAGGGGATTCGAACAAATCCTTGTGAGTCGCAAGCCGAAAGACTCTCTGGTGATTACGCCCCGTATCTGCGGCATCTGCGGCACCGCGCAATTAAATGCCGCGGTGCTTGCGCTGGAACATATCGGGCGAATTCCCGTGCCGCCTACGGCCATTCGCATTCGCAATCTGTGCTTGATGGCCGAGACGGTGCAAAGCGATCTGCGGCAGTCTTTTATGTTTTTCACTGCCGACTTTTGTCACTCCAAATACGTCGATCGGCCGTTTTATGACAAAGCGCGCGCCGCTTTCCTGCCGTTTAAGGGCTCGGTTCACCGCGGCGCTCTCGAGTATTCGCGCCATATCGTCGAAATTATCGCCCTGTTTGGCGGCCAGTGGCCGCACTCGTCTTATATGTTGCCGGGCGGTGTGACTACGCCTGCGAGCTCTCGCCATATTATCGACAGCCTGTCCATTCTCAACAAGTTGACCCGATGGTTTGAACAGGCCATCATCGGGACAGACCTGAATGCTTGGCTGGCACTACAATCCGCCGACGAATTCTTTACCTGGCTAACGGCGAAAGATACCCATGCCGACAGCGCCATCGGACTGTTTACGCTGATGAGCCGCGACATAGGCCTGCACAATACGGGGTTCGGCACGCCGCATATGATCAGCTATGGCGCTTATGACGATCCGGACGATGCAGACACTTTTCCCCCGCATCGCAAGCACTTGTTCAGAGCCGGTTTCCTCAATGGCGATACCGGCGACATCGAGCCTTTCGAGCAAGCCGAAATTACCGAACATGTACGCTATTCCTGGTTCCAGCCATACCAGGGCGGACGCCATCCTTTTCAGGGGCAAACCATCCCTGATTACCAACCCCATTCCGACCGCTATACCTGGTGCAAAGCGCCGCGCTACCAAGATAAAGTCGTGCAAACCGGCCCGCTGGCAGATGCGCTCATCGACGGCGAACCGCTGATCCGTTCGTTATATCAGGCGGAGGGCGGCAATGCCTGGCTACGCCAGTTCGCCCGCTTACACCGTACCGCCCGGCTGTTGCATAAAATGCGCGAAACGCTACGCGAGCTGGCCGCGCAGCCTAACGCGCCGCACATGATTCCCCCCAATGACAAAGAAATTCCCGACGGAGAAGGCTTTGGATTGGTAACGGCGGCGCGCGGCGCGCTGGGTCATTGGCTGCAAATCACCGACGGCGTTATTAGCCGCTATCAAGTCGTGACGCCAACCGCATGGAATGCGTCGCCCAAAGACAGCGAAGGCCGACACGGCCATTGGGAAAGCAGTTTGATCGGTTTGACTGTCGACGATCCCGACGACCCGGTGGAAATCGGCCATATTATCCGCTCCCATGATCCTTGTCTGGTCTGCACCGTGCATCTGCTCGACACGGGCAAACGCATCACCGTATGGCCCTAAGTTATGGGTATGCGCAACATTGTTTGTTTCGGTAACGAATTGCACGGGGATGACGGCTTCGGCATCCGTGTATACGCGCAGCTATGCCGGTTGACGTGGCCGAACGATGTCGAGGTGTTCAATGCAGGCATTGCCGGGCTCAATGCGCTCCGGTTTCTTGAGGATTGCAGTCAGGCGATTCTGGTCGATGCCCTGGCTAACTTCGGGAATGTCGGAGAGGTGATTTTACTAAGGCCGGAAGATTTGGCCGACAGGCCCGGGCAGCTCACCGGTCACGGCCTGGGACTTCCGTATTTGCTGGAGGCGCTTAAAGTCATCCGGGAACCGCTACCGGATATTCTGATAGCGGGGGTCGAAATAGCCGCCCTCAAACCCTTTTCTCCGGGTTTGTCCGATAAAACCGAGCGTGCTGTAGCCAAGACAGTCCAAATGATACGAGGCCTGTTGTCGGAATGAGTCGTCAAAGCCCAAATTTTCGTGAAGTCAGCGTCGAAGCGATCACCTTCCTCGACTCGGCTAAGCCGTCGCGTTGGAAAGGCCGCGTACAGTTACCCGGCGAGCATCGTCCTATCGATATTCTGATTTTTAATATTCAGGGTGAATTTCGTGCTGTGCCGGCCCAGTGTCCTCACGAAGGATTCGATCTGACGCATTGTCCGCTGCTCAATGAAAATACTCTTGTTTGTCCGGCGCATAGCCTGTGCGTCGATTTAAAGGCTTCCGGATTCCGTGTCAAAGAACACGACGGTCAATTTTCGGTATCTTTGAATGAAACCCATCTGATTGGAACCGCTGAACATTGCAGCGAAGTTAACTTCGGCAGAGAGGGTTCCGAAACAGTGCTGCAACTGCGCGAGGAAATCGACAAGCTGCGGCTGGCCAATCTGAAACAGGAAAAGCAAATTCGCGTGATTACCCAAAGCATGGATGCGATGCTCTGCGAATCGGAACAGCAAAAACTAAAACTCAAAGAAAAGGTGCAACAGCAGCAAACCCTCAGCCGTTTTGTTGACCGGGTCATGGATACTATTGACGATCTCCTGATTGTCATTGATACGGAAGGCCGGATTCTTCGGTTGAATACGGCGGTGGAGCGCGAACTAGGGTTTACCGAAGTTGACTTGCTGGGAACAGGCATCGACGAATTGCTGACTCCCTTCGAACAACAGTGCCTTGCAGGGCAGTTGCCGGTTTTGCCTTGGCCTATCCGATCCGTGTTGTTGGAAACTGTCCGGCTTAACGGATACTACACCGGTGAGCATGAACTCCTGAGTGAAAACAGAGATAACGCAAAATCCATCTACTGGCTGAAAAGCAGTTTGCTGCACTCGGAGCAAGGCAAACTGGAAGGCGCCGTGGTAACCGCTTTGAACATCACCGAATTGAAAAACCGGGAAACCCAGCTGCAACTGAGCGCTAAAGTCTTCGAAAATAGTACCGAAGCGATTTTCATCACCGATCCGCAGGGCACCATCATGGAGGTCAATGCCGCATTCTGTTCAATTACCGGTTATCAGCGTTCCGAAGTGCTGGGTCGAAATCCCCGGCTATTGAAATCAAAACTGCACGATAAGGCGTTTTATAAAAACCTGTGGCAATCGCTATTGAATGAGGGGGGCTGGAAAGGAGAAATCTGGGATCGCCGGAAAAACGGCGAATTTTGCCCGATGTTGCTCAGTATTAACGCCGTCACTGACAAACTGGGCCAAGTAACGCATTACGTGGCTATTTCTTCGGACATCAGCCACCAAAAACAAACGGAACGCGAACTCAAACAGTTGGCGTACTACGATGTGCTTACCAATCTTCCCAACCGATCGCTGTTCAAGGATCGTTTTGAGCACGAAATCTGTTTGGCGGAACGTAATACCACCCGTCTCGCCTTGTTTTTTCTTGATCTGGATCATTTCAAGAGTGTCAACGATACGCTCGGCCATTGGGCCGGCGACAGTTTGTTGCAGATCATCGCAACGCGTATTCAAGGCTGCTTGCGCAAAACGGACACGGTTGCCCGTATGGGCGGAGACGAGTTTACCATTATCTTGCCCGGTTTAATCGGCATCACCGATGCCACCGAACTTGCCAGAAAGCTGATTAATGCCATGACCAAACCGGTGCAAATAAAAGATCATACGGTTTTCATCGGCGTCAGCATTGGCATCGCCATCTTTCCCGATGACGGCGATGATTTTTACACTATGACCAAGCACGCGGATACCGCTATGTATGCGGCCAAAGCTAGAGGTCGAGGACTGTTTCAGTATTATGAAGCGGGCATGAATGAGGCCGCGCATCAGCGGCTATTACTGGAAAACGCATTGCGATTGGCCATAGAACAGGAAGAATTTCAGCTTTATTACCAGCCTAAAGCCGATAGCCATTTAAGCCGAATAACCGGCGCCGAAGCGCTGATCCGCTGGAGACGTCCCGGCTTCGGCATTATACCGCCGGACCGCTTCATCGCTATCGTCGAGGAAACGGCTTTAATTATTCCGCTCGGAAAATGGATATTGAAGACAGCCTGTTTGCAGGCCAAGGTATGGGCCAATCAACTGACAGGTTTTCGACTCGCTATTAATTTATCGCCCCTGCAACTTCTGGCCGATGATTTTATTGCCGTCCTTGACAGCATTCTGGTCGAAACCGGTACGAATCCGGAATGGATTGAGTTGGAAGTGACTGAGGGTCTGATTATGCTCGACATTGTAAAAGCGACCGAACGATTGCACCAAATCCGGCAGCGCGGCATTCACATCGCCATGGACGATTTCGGCACCGGCTATTCATCATTATCCTATTTGCAAAAATTGCCTATCCAGACGCTTAAAATAGACAAATCGTTCGTTCAGGCCTATATCGATGACCCCGCCTCGAGCGAGGCGGCATTTATCAAGACTATCGTATCTTTGGGGCAGGTTCTGGATATGAAAATTGTCGCCGAAGGCGTAGAAACGAAGTCCCAGCTGATGCTGTTACAGTCTTACGGTTGCGATGAGATTCAGGGATATTATCTCTCGCCTCCGCTGCCTGTCGATGAGTTTCAGCGACGCTGGATTGATCATGGCGTTGTTGAATGAATCAAGGAATGGCGTTCCGCCGCAGTAATGAATCGATTGCGTTGGCCGTAAATGCGGCCGGAAGGCTGCCTTTATTTGAATAACCGATATTAATCGACAGTCCATCGCACCAGGCCGCTGTATGACGTGGCAATAACAAGTAAGCCGAAGACGATGCGGTACCAGGCGAAAATAATGAAATCATGATGACTGATGTAACGCAATAAGGCCTTGATGGCTAATAGCGCGCTGAGGAATGCGGCGACCAGTCCGGCGGCGAAATAGGGGGCGTCGGTTGCCAGATCTAATAAGTCGCGATGCTTATACAAATCGTAAATACTGGCGACAATCAGCGTCGGAATCGCTAGGAAAAAAGAGAATTCGGTTGCTGCTTTGCGCGAAAGTCCGAATAACAAGCCGCCGATGATGGTTGCGCCGGAACGTGACGTGCCCGGAATCAACGCGAAAGCCTGAGCGATACCGAGCTTTAACGCATCCAGCGGGCTTAAATCTTCGACCTCAAGAATGCGGATTTTATGTTCCCGCTTTTCCGCCCAGATAATGACCAAAGCGCCGACGATAAATGCCAGCGCTACCGGAATAGGCTTGAATAGCACGGCTTTGATGTATTTGCCGAACAGCAAGCCCAGCGTTGCCAACGGCATGAAAGCAATCATCAAGTTAAAGGTGAATTTCTGCGCCGATTTTTGGCTGGGCAGGCCGATGATAACGGCCGCGATTTTGGCGCGGTATTCCCAGCACACCGCCAGGATGGCGCCGACCTGAATGACAATTTCAAATAACTTGCCTTTGTCGTCATTAAAACTCAGTAAGTCGCCAACCAGAATTAAGTGTCCGGTACTGGAAACCGGCAAAAATTCGGTCAGGCCTTCAACAATGCCTAGAATGATAGTTTTAAGCGTTAATATTAGATCCATGTTTTTCCTGTAAAGTTAATATTTATGAGTAAGAAAATTGCTTCTACGCTTTTGAATAGCCTTAGCGTTATCTATCAATAAATTGACATACCGCAAAGCCGGCATCTGTTCGGCGAAACCCATCGCTTATCCCGGTTTCAGCGTCAAAATGACGGGGCAGTGGAGCTTGAATTATCGTCATGAGAAGGAGAATACCTTAACATTGAATGGATACGATACCTCAACGCGTTATTTGATTTTAGCAATATGCGATAATAATTTCTGTTATGACTTAACGGTTGAGGAGTTACGGTAGTTAAGCGTCTGAGCTATTAGCAATGGCGATAGCTAATCACGCAAATGATAATTGGAAATGGACTCATGGCCCAGGCATTTTCTGCTTGCTTCGCGGACGATCCCCAGGTGATCGTGTTTGCATCGGGAGTGTCCCATTCCGGGGAAACCCGGGCAGAACAATTTACGCGCGAAAGGGATATGTTAAAAAGCGCCATAGCTGCGCAAAAATTCATCCTTTATTTCAGCACCTGCGCGGTGTACGACCCGGAACTGGCGGCATCGCCCTATGTGCGCCATAAGATTGAAATGGAGCGGTTGGTGCTTGAAACAGCGCATCAGGCGGCCATTTTCCGGCTACCGCAAATTGTCGGTCATAGCTCAAATCCGCATACCCTGACCAATTATCTGTATCGCCAAATCAGCACCGGCGCCTCTTTTCAGCTTTGGCTGAATGCCAAGCGTAACCTGGTCGATGTCTGCGATGTCGTTAGCATCATTACTCATCTTGTCAGAACGCACCAAGTTGATAACGTCATCACGAATATAGCTTGCCCGTTTTCAGTGTCCGCGCTCGAGCTTGTCAACATATTCGAGCTCATGCTCGATAAAAAAGCCAACTATGATATTGTGGCTGCGGGCGGAGAATACATGATCGACTCCCGCCTGGCGGTGGCTGCCGCCGCCAAGGCAGGGATCGCATTTGATGATCAATACATAAAGAACCTTATCTGGAAGTACTATGCATAACCCTCCACGTCTCGGCTTGTCCGTAGTTATCCCGGTCTACGGCAGCGAGAAAGTATTGCCGGAACTGACCGCCAGGTTGAAAGCAGTACTGGATCGGATCGGGCATTTGCGCGCGAACTACGAAGTTATCTTCGTGTGCGATTGTTCTCCAGACAAGAGTTGGGAGACGATTCTAGCGTTGTCGGCCCAATACTCCTGGGTTCGTGGGATTTTGCTGCGCATGAATGTGGGGCAGCATAACGCACTGATGGCCGGTTTCGCACAGGCGCGGGGTAAGATCGTCATTACTATGGACGACGATCTGCAACACTCCCCATCTGATATTCCGGCGTTGCTTGATGAGCTTGCACGCGGGCGGGATGTAGTTTTTGCGCATTTCAAGCAGCGCAAACACGCGAGCTGGAAAATCGCCGGCAGCCGCCTTAACGGCATACTCGCCGGCTACCTGATACAAAAGCCGAAGGGCCTCTACCTATCACCGTTTCGCGCGATGAAGGCAACGATCTGCAATGATATTTTGCGCTATCAAGGTCCGTATGTGTATGTCGACGGATTGATTCTCTCGGTCACTCGGGATATCGGCACAGTTGAGGTTGATCATTACGATCGGTATTTGGGCGACTCGGCCTACGGCTTCAAGAAATCATTCTCGCTCTGGCTGAAGATGGCGACTGGCTTTTCTATTGTTCCGCTACGCGTCACATCTTTCCTAGGCCTCTGTTTCTCCGGTCTGGGGTTCCTGCTTGCGGTAATATTCATCATCCAGAAATTTACCCTCGACCGGATGCCTGACGGCTGGTCATCGCTGATGGTCGCGATACTGATCGTGGGCGGAGTGCAATTACTGGCGCTAGGTATGCTGGGGGAATACATGGGCCGCGTTTTGTTGACGCTCAACTCGCGCCCGCAATATTTGATCGGCGAGACAACCGGCTTGAGCAGGGCTGAAGACGTTTCTTTACACAAGGAAGATTGATGCAGTTTTTCTTATATTGCCTGTGCGGGGGCATGGGCGTTTCCACTGATTACATCGTGTTTTATTTGTCGGTAATGAGCGGGATTTGGTATCAAGGCGCTAACAGTCTCGGATATTTAGCCGGTACGCTGGTAAGTTTTTCCTTAAACCGCATCTTCACCTTTGGCATGCGCGACCGGGTTTTACAACGCTTAGCCCTATTTCTCGCCGTCGCCAGTGTCGGTTTTGCGGCTTCGGCCCTGCTGCTCTGGTGGCTGGTAGAATTTATCGATTTAGACGCGCGCATTGCCAAACTGATTACCTTGCCGATGGTCGTGGCGTTGCAGTTTTTCCTGAATCGACGCATTACCTTCAACGCCGCTCTCAGCGGCTAATTATCCTGAAATATATGAGTAAACAATACGATACGGTCATAGTTGGCGCCGGATTCACCGGTTTGACGGCAGCTTTGGAATTGGCGCGGGCCGGAAAGCGCGTCCTGGTCCTGGAGGGCGATACCGCCCCAGGCGGGCTAGCCGGCACTTTTGAGTTCAAGGATGGCGTGACTATCGAAAAGTTTTATCACCATTGGTTCGATAACGACGAATACGTTCCCAAACTCGCTAAAGCGCTGGGAATGGAAAGCGAGATTATTACGATGCCGTCAAAAACCGGCATGTACTTCAACGGTCGCCACTGGCGGCTCTCGACCCCGATGGATCTGTTGCGCTTCAAGCCACTGTCATTGGTCGATCGGATTCGCTTGGGCCTTTTGGTGTTACGAGTACGCCAGGTCAAAGACTGGAAAGCAATCGAGCATCTGTCGATCCGCGAATGGCTGGAACCTTTGTGCGGCGAAAATGTGTTTCGCGTAGTCTGGAAGCCTCTGCTCGAAAGCAAGTTCTCGGTTTTTTCCGATGCGGTCAATGCTGTGTGGATGTGGAAGAAACTGGTTTTGAGGGGGAGTACACGCGATAACAAAGGCGGCGAGCAACTCGCGTATTTCAAGGGGGGATTCGGGCGGTTGGCGCAGGCAATGGCTAGCGAAATCATCCGGCTCGGAGGCGAAGTCCGCTATGCTACTCCGGTCACAGGCGCGGTTGTCTCCAATGATCGGGTCACTGGGCTACACACCGGCGACAGCGATGTAATAGGGCGGCAATATTTGTTTACACCGGCGTTTTCGGTCATTGCAGACCTCTTTGACAATGCCGCCGACGCAGATTGGCTGGACAGTTTGCGCCGCGTCAAATATCTCGGCAATGTCTGCCTGGTGCTTGAGCTTGACCGCAGCCTGTCGGACACATACTGGCTCAACGTGAACGATCCCGGCTTTCCATTTGTCGGGGTTATCGAACATACCAATTTCGATTCACCGGAAAATTACGGCGGCAAGCATATCGTCTACCTTTCGCGCTATTTGGCTAAAGAAGACCCGCTTTGGGATTGCGGCGACGAAAACTATCTCGATTTCTGTATAAGCCATTTGCAACGCATGTTTCCGGATCTCGACCGTTCCTGGATACTGGACTTTCGCATTTGGCGCGCCGAATTCGCCCAACCCGTCACCGAGCGCGGCTACTCAACCTATGTGCCAAGCCGTATTACGCCTTACAGTAATGTCTGGATTAGCACGATGGCGCAAATTTATCCGGAAGATCGCGGCACCAACTACGCGATTCGCGAGGGTCAAACGGTTGCCGCGCTAATGGCCCAGCATAGTCCTGAGTAAAATTTACGCAGTCAGCATGCCGCCCACATCCTTTCTTAAAAGCAATAATTAGATGAGCCAAAATCCGCCCACCGTCATACAAACCTCAACCACGCTGCATATTCTGCTGTTTTTTTTGACTATTGCCTTTTTATTGATTCGGTCGATCGATTCGATCTGGGGCGGCGGCGTCGATCTTGCCCATCATTATGCGCTGGTAGCCCGTTTGACTGAGTTTTGGAACATACCGTATTTGGGCGATCCTAGCCTGGGCGAAATGAATTATTATCCTCGCGCCAGCCATGTGTTGGCTGCTGTCGTTGGGCGCTTATTGGGTTCGGCGCTGCTCGGAATGCAGGTGATAACGCTGCTGTCCATCATTCTGATCTGGTCGAGTCTGGTTTATATTGTGCTCAGTCTGCCAAAGAATACGCACCTTATCGCCGCCTTTTTCTTATCAGCTATCCTGTGGGCGAACCATCGTTATTTCCACATTGAGTTGCATGCCGATGAAGTAAGCGAGAATTTTTTCTACGCACAGTTGGTTGCACAAGCTTTTGTTATTTTTAGTGTTGCGCTCATGCTTTACTCCGATCGTAGAGGCATCAGGCCTGAACTGAGACACATCTTTTTGGCTGTCGCAGTTTATATAGCCACGGGAATTCATCTGCTGCCGGCGCTGGAGTTATTGTTTTTTTTCATTGCTCTGGCCGCAATCGACCTGTATCGGCAAGCGATTCCGGGCAAATTCAGCGTGCGCGCCGGTAGCTTTACGGTCTTTTTAATACTCGCCGCTATAGCAGCGCTTGCACTGCATCCTTCGATCTCGACAATGCGCAGTTTGAGTAAGAACAATGGCGACATTTTTATTCATTATATTCAGAGTATGCGAGCGATTTCGGTCTATTGTGCTCTCCACGTCGTAAGCTCAATTATCATCCTGCGATTCTGGTTTTTGCTCGGCCAAGGCAAACGCTCGCGTCAGTTAATTGCCTTGAAATACATCGGAGTCTATGGCTTGTCTGTTTCCGGGCTATGTCTACTGCAAATAATTGCTCTTCGACTGGGACACGGTTCTGAGTATGCGGTGAAAAAATACCTATTTGCTCTTAATACCGCCTTGCTTATCGAGCTCTCGATGTTTATATCCCTGGCTAAGTTTAAGTTTGGTTTTATCATTGCCCGGTCCGGAAACTTTTATACGGCATCGGCTTATTTGTTGGCGCCGCTGCTAATAGTTTCCGCCTTCCTTTGTGTGACGCCGGTGGCAGCGAGCCTGGATACCTCAGACTTGGTCGCACTTGAGCATCGACTGTTATTGCGTCGCGATCTTTCAATCCCAAGCACGCCAGGGAAATCCGATTATGTGTATGGCATTGACGGTCTTCCTTCACAAGTTGCCTATATGATGTCGATTGGGGTGCTTAAGGCGCCGCGGGCGCAAGATGTTGTCCCGAATTTTGCTTTGCCGGGCTGGTGGATTAATGATTGGAACCGCATCGGTACTATTGTTACCTCGGAATATTCTAACCTCGATCAAGATCCCGCATGCCGTCGTGCCGCGCCGGTACAATCGCTGGTTATGCTCGACGGCGCATGCCTTGCAAAATGGTACGGAAGTCCCCGTGTTATCGGCTTCTCAAGCAAAGATGGTCTTGGCATCTGCCGGACAGTCGGCTTAAGCAGCCCGGAAAACTTCGGCACCTGGACCGACCGCAGCGCCGCCAGCCTAAGTTGTCCTGTCCCTATCATCAGCGGAAAGGCTCCGACCGAGCTACAAATCGACAGCTGGGGTTTCCTCGATCACGTAGCAGTACAAAGAGTTTTGGTTGGCGTTGAGGGAGCGCCTGCTGTCGAATATCGTTTTGACGTCGGCCATCCCATGCATTTAATTTCCCTGGCGTTGCCGAAAAACCTCGGGAAGGAAGTGCAAGTTAATTTCATTTTGCCGGACGCGATTTCGCCTAAACAACTGGGTCTGAGCCAAGATGCCCGTCAATTGGGCATATCGATAAAAAGGATCGAATTTAAATAAATGGCACTAGCGTTTGCAGAAAGGGAATTTTTGCACCTGTAAAGCCGATGAGGGTACTAAAAAAAATTCAATACGAGCGGCAGGAGGATTTTGGATCCTTTCGTCACTTAAAATCATTTTCAATGGCCTGCTATAGGCAATGTATTGGACAAGATTTGATGCCCCGGCCGGAGAACCAAAAAACACCTTCCGATACTGCATCCAGCTCCCAGTTTTCTAACGAAGCATAGAGGGGCAGGGTATATTCAAGTTCCACTTTGACCGTAGCGCCGGGAATCAATGTTTCGGACAATACATGCCTTTCTTGGGCTTCCAAAAACGATTTTGTTCCCGGCGCACCCTGTCTAAGCGCCAAGGTAATATGGCCGGTTTGTGCGGTTTTGTTATCGAGCAGCGTTTCTCCGGTGTTTTTGAAATCTATTACTAAACACGCAGTGCGCGTCGCAATATTAATGCCGCCGGAAACAATTTTTATTTGGGCGTCGGTTTTAAAACTAAAATCGGTGCAGCTTGGATAGAGATGGCCGTTATTATCGGGTTTGCGGGCGGTAATATTATTCGAACCGGCCAAAGGACTTGCGCTGAAATTCTGAAGCGGTTGCGAGAGTTTGTTTTTGGAAAAAAAGCCATTTACCCCGACATATCGCTCAATCTCAACAAAGCCCGATTTATCGAGTAAATAATCGATATATTCCGCTGAGAACGGGTTTTCAAGCGTGCCGAACTTCGCCATTTCAGCGATTAGTGCCCGTTCTAGCGCTTTAAAGTCAGGATGCCATGCGCCTTCGACGATGCCCAAACATCCGCCGGGCTTCAGGAAACGGAAACTTTTTTCTAAAGCAATTTCTTCATCCACCACATGATGCAACACATCGAAAAAGAGAATCCCATCAAAGCACTGATCGTCAAATTCGATCTCTTCAAGAGTGCTTTGATGAAATCGCACTTTGGGCGGTGCAGGGCGGCGATAGTGCGTTTTTAATGCAGCGCAACGTTCTTGTGCGACTGAGATTAAATCGGTTGAAGGCTCAATGGCATCGACTGAAAAGCCCATCATTAATAAAATTTCGGTGACCCAACCCGGTCCGCTGCCGATTTCCAATATTCTTGCATGAACAGGCATATCCATAGTTTGCAAGATATTGAGCAGGTCAAACATCAACCGAAAGTATTGCGGATTGCCGGGCGTGGGGTCAAAGGGTTTGGAATGGAGCCAGCCGATTTCGCCGTCCTCAAGCTTTGAGACATAAGATTCTGCGGCATTGATTGCGTTTTTGTATGCAACCGGGTTATCGGTCAGAAAGCGTTTATGCATCGGATTTAGCGGCACAGATTGAGAGCTTGCGGCTTTATCTTGAGTTGGAATTGTGCGTGACACTCGTTTTAAAAAATTTTTGATTGCGTCGTAGGTAGCCATATGTGCCCTGTCATTATTTAACTGATGTTACGCAATTGTCCACGAAAAGCACGAAAGACACGAAAAAATAGAGCGCCGTATGTTTCCCGGTTTACGGCATGCATCTTTCCAATCTTGACGATGGGCTTTTACTCATTGTTCCTATACCCGGTTTTTTTTCGTGCTTTTCGTGCCTTTCGTGGACTACGCTTTTTTATTAGGTACATGCGTAACATCAGTTATTTAAATTGCGCGCCCCAAAAATTAAACAGACACATTTATCCTACTTTGACCAAGCTTGATCAGTTGGTATTATCTCAACGACTTCTATCGCGATACTGCCTTACCAAGTCGCCATACAGGTCTACGTATGATTCCACCATCTGCTCAGCCGTGAAGTGCTGCCAATATCTCTTCTCTGCGCGTTCTCCCATCGTCGCGGCTTCCTCGGGATGCTCCCACAGGTAACGCAGCGCATGCCTGAGTGCGTCAGGATCGCTGGGCGGTACGACCAAGCCGGTATCATTCCCGATGTTAATAAAGGTCGTGCCGGTGCCGATTTCACTGGAGATCATCGGTTTGCCGTACATCGCGCCCTCCAACAGAGAAATGCCGAAGGCCTCGGAGCGAAGATGCGACGGGAAAACGACTCCGTAACACAATGTTAAAAGCGCGACCTTTTCCCGATCGGGCAGATGCCCTAAGAAGTGAATGTTTCGTAAGCCTAGCTGCGCTGCCTGCGTTTTCAATTCCTGCTCGATTGGTCCGGCACCGACAATCACTACCGGGTAGTCGGTTCCTTGAGCCGCTTCCAACAAAATATGCAGCCCCTTGTAGTATCGCAGAACACCGACAAACAGAAAGAACTTCGGGCCGAGATTGTCGCGCCAATATTTCAACCTATCCGGCGTAGGCTCAGGATAGGTTGCTTTATCCAGGCCTATCGGAATCACGTCGACCTTGCCCGAGAATTTTTCGAGTATCCGGCTGGTCGACAAATAGTTTGGCGATGTCGCCACAATTCTATCCATGCTTGCCAGAAACCGCTGTTGCAGCGGGCGATAAAGCTTTAGCAGATGTTTTTGGCGAATGATGTCGGAGTGATAGGTGACCACTGTTGGCTTTTTCACGCCGACCGCAAAATGCACCACATCCATAAATGGCCAGGGATAGTGGTAGTGAATGACATCCGCTTTTTCGGCCAGCTCTGAAAAACGCAAAAATACGGAGGTAGAAAAGTCCGTTGAGGCAATCTGTAAGTTACGTCTTGCGCGGTGCGCCAAGTAGCCGTCTATTTCGATAGTACGCGGTACACGGTCCGGCGTCAGCGATAACACCTCGCTTTTTATGCCCAGCACGCGGGTTCCCCGAGCGATCTGGTTAATAACTTGTTCGACGCCGCCCATCGTATCAGGGAAAGATGTCCTGTAAAAATGCAGTACCTTCATTCTATTCCCGCCAATGGCTATCAAGTGGCGATTGATCGATAAACAGCCAGCGTCCTGTTCGCGCAGCTTGACCAAGTAAACTCCATTGCTCGCTTTCTTGCCTTATGCGCGATGTCTTCCCTTAAACACTTATCTTCAATCATGCGTATCAAAACTTGGGAAAGGTCACTGTCGTTGTGCGGATCGATCAATATCCCCGCATCGCCTACCACCTCCGGTAAGGACGATGAGTTGGCGCATATAACCGGCACGCCGCATGCCATAGTTTCGAGCGGCGGCAGGCCGAAGCCTTCGTAAATTGATGGGTAGATCAATGCCGTAGCTCCCGCCATCAACATGGCCAATTCAGCGCGAGGTACATAGCCCAGTTGCCGCACTTCGCCTGCCTGTATTAGCGGTGCAATTTGTTGTTCCAGCGCAGAGGTATGCCAACCTTTCATGCCGATTAAAAGCAGGGGATGAGCCTGACGGGTCTTTGCAGGCAGTTGTTGATAGGCTTTCAGCGCCACTGAAAGATTTTTGCGCGGCTCCAGTGTTCCGACGGCCAAAAAATACCGGCCGTGCGTCAAATGATATTTTTTAAGCACTGCGTTGGTTTGAGCCGATGACAGCGGAATAAACATCGGCTCCACCCCTAGCGGTATAGGCGATATAAGTTCGGGCGAAACGCCAAATAGTTCAATCAATTCCTGCTTGACGAAAACCGAGTCGGTAATAATGGCGTTTGCCTGCTTTAAGCCGCTTTCAAAATAGCGGTTCATTGCTTTTACACGCTCGGCCGGATGCGTTTTTGGATGCCGTATCCATGACAAGTCGTGAACAGTAATCACGGTGGGTCCATCAAACCGGAGCGGTAAGATATTAGGCTCATGGTATAGATCGAACTGTTGGCGACTGGGATGCCGGCCGAAGCGATAATTCTGAAGTTGGCGCCTGAGCTCGTAGGAGTAAGGCAAATGACGCCGTAGCCAGGGCAGCGCCGCCGCTAATTTGCTGGATGGGGTGGGATGCAGGCGCGTATCCCAAAAAGCGCCGTAAAAAAAATCGATAGCGAGTTCTTCTTGTTCCAGCAGTCCCTTTGCAAGATGAAAGCTGTATTGTCCAATACCTGTGAGCGGGCTAAGAAGGGCTGTTGCGTTAAAGGCTACGCGCATGGATTCGTCCTCCCGTCCAAGATATTTTTTTCATGAGCGGATCGGCGTTCCGCAGCCCAGGCGATAAGGATTTCAAAATGAGGCGTTTTGCCGGTTACGCCGTAAGTCGGCTTTCACCATCATTTGGCAAAGCTGTTCTAATGTATTAGTGGGTTCCCAGCCCAGTTTGACCTTGGCTTTAGCGGAATCGCCAATCATCAACCCAACATCGATCGGGCGATAAAATTTAGGGTTGACGCGCATTACCGTTTGACCTGCTTTAAACGCAACCCTTGCTTGAGGATGTTCATCGGATAGAAACGCTACCACCGCCGTCTCATTCTCTGCCGATCCTTTGAATTCGACCGAGATTCCTACTTCCTTAAACGCTATGCGGACAAAGTTACGCACGGATTCGGCACGGTTGGTTGCCAGTACAAAAGTATCCGGCTCGTCAGCCTGTAGCATGCGCCACATGCCGTCAACATAGTCTTTGGCAAATCCCCAGTCGCGCATAACGTCCAGGTTTCCCAGTTCCAAAATATCCAGCTTCCCCAGACTGATCTTGGCTACGCTATCGGTAATTTTGCGCGTTACAAACTCGCGGCCGCGTAATGGGCTTTCGTGGTTGAATAAAATTCCGCTGCCGGCAAAGATGTTGTAGCTCTCTCGGTAATTGACTGTTGTCCAGTGTGCATTCAGTTTGGCTACAGCATAGGGGCTACATGGATAAAATGAGGTATCTTCCGTTTGAGGAATAGACGACGCCTTGCCAAACATTTCCGAGGTGCTGGCTTGGAAAAAACGAATCTTAGGGTTAACCAGGCGGATCGCCTCTAACAAGTTTAGCGCCCCAACACCGACCCGCCGAACCGTGGCATGGGGATGTTCAAAGCTCATGGCAACAGAACTCTGCGAAGCTAAGTTATAAATTTCGCTAGGCTGCATTTTTTGCACTAATGCAATATTGGCATCGAGATTAGCCAGATCGTGTTCAATCAGATGCAAGTTGGGATGGTTCCTGATGCCCAACTCTTCAAGACGCCAGCAGTTGTCAGCCGTAACGCGACGATAGGTGCCATAAACTTTATATCCTTTTTCCAGCAACAGTAGCGATAAATAAGCTCCGTCTTGGCCGGTAATGCCGGTGATAATTGATGTTTTCATCCTGTTCTTTATAGTAATTATTGAGTTAATCCTAATTTTTCAACCAAGCTTGCAGCGCTCTGTTTCCAAGTGAGCCATTGCAATTCATGAGATACCGGCGTTTTATTGATTTCTTTCAGATCAAGCCAGGTAGTAACTGCTTTTGCTAATTGCGATGGTTCCAGGCCGACGAAATAATGCGCATGCGGCCCCGCCACCTCTCTGAATACCGGAATATCGCGCACGATGATAGGGAGTTTGTGTTGCGCGGCTTCAATTAACGGAAGGCCGAAACCTTCGCCTTCCGAGGCCGCGATCAAGCAGGTGCTTGCCGCATAGATTTTTTCAAGATATTCGTCACTTATCCCTTCCAGCCATAACAGCCGTTTGCCAAGTTCCGGATGATTACGCAATTGGCTTACCATTTCCGGAATAGTGCGCCGTAAGTCGTCCGGCAGGCCATTCCATCCTTCTTTGCCGACAATAACGAGGTTAAGGTCATGGCCTTGCCGCCATAATAATGTAAACGCCTGGAGCGTTTGCAGATAACCTTTGCGCGGCTCAATAGTTCCGACCATTAAAAAGCTGTGAGCTGCATTGATTTTTGATAATGCTTTTTCAGCATTATTAGGAAAGCCTGTAGTCGGAATGGAGTTTTCAATATCGGCGCCAAGGTGAAACCAGTCGATGCGCATCGGGCTTGCGCGTTGCGGGCAGGCCGCTTCCATCCACGATTTCAGATCTTCCGCAACCGCATGAGAAATACACACGGCTCCATCGGCAATCTTAGTAAGGGCATTTAGCCATTCTAAAAAACCGAATTGTCCCGGCGGGAAGAATTCAGGCATTCGAATCGGTAAAAGATCGTAGACAAAAAAATGGATTTTGACGCCATCGTTTTTTAACGTTTCGAACACCCCCGTTCGCTCCGCTTCGACTGCAAACATCGAAGTAAAATCGGCAATCAGCATAACATCGCCAGCCAAGCACTCGACAGGTTCATCGGCCATCCAATCCACTGGAGCCCCTAAAGTGCCCGAGGTCCAGTTGCGTGCATAACGGTAATGCCAGACTCCGCCTTCATTCGTAAGGTAGACCGGTTCAACGCGATAACCTGAAGGAGGCGTTTGCACAAATTCCGAGACTATCGCCCTGACAACTCGCTGAATACCGGTCTTCAAGTCGTTTCTACAGGTCGCGGAAACATCGATCAGCAGTTGCCGCGTGATTGTTTCAATGGGCGTTGCTTGAGAAATTGATTGTGCGAGAGCCAAGCATTCAATGTCGGTAGGGTGATGCGCCTCAAGTTGGGCAATAGCATTGATTAAGCCGACTGTGCCGTTCTGCGCGGTGGCGTACCCTTGTTCAATGGCGTGAGCATATTGCTCGGCGCAGACGTCAGGGGCATGGCGGTTCAGTATGGCTTGTTTGGCGCGTATGCCCAAGGCAGATCGTTTTTCTTCATTCTGCCAGAGGGTCTCCATCGCTTCTATAAGCTGGCTGTCATCGAACGTGTCGGGCAGCATCCAAACTGCGTCAAAAGGCAGCTCCGCGAAAGAGCCGTGGGCATTAACAAGGGTGGGTAGGGCGTAATTCATGCAGTCCAGCGCGGCAGCGGATGTCTCACCGCGCGAATTCGCACGAAGTTGAACGGCGATGTCGGCGGCTGCCAGATAATTTCTAAAGGTCGGCATATCCACCCAGCCTGTAATTTTGATACGTTTACCAAGGCCGCTGGTTTGAATGGTTCGCCTGAGTTGCGCTCCATACTCTCCACTGTGTTCTTCGCCGACAAACATCAAAAAACAATGAGTATCTGATGCCAAGCGGGAGTTTATCCATGCTTCCAGTAAACGATGGTTGAGCTTGGTAGCGCCCAATAGGCCGAAACTGCAAATAATGAAATCGTCAGGTTTCAAACTCAATAGGGTCCTGGTCTGATCTCTTGTTGTTTCTGCATTCGGCTTGCGCAACAGTGGAATGACTTTCCAGTTATTTGAAAATTGTCGTCCGTACCACTCATCCGCCAGGGATCGCGAATATTGGGAGTGAACAATCACGCCCCGCGCTAACTGAATTACTTCCAGATTGACGGGATATTTCCCCACTACCTCGGCAATTTGATTGGCCTGAAAGCGTTCGGCCAGCGCACCGTAACCATGAGACTTGTATAGCGCTCTGGTAAAGGCGTAAGGGGAAATTGCATACGCCTCAAGATAATTGTGTATGTCGCCAAGATAGAAGTCATGCAAGACGACGGTGCCCGGCGCGAGGGCCAGCAGGTCGAACATGTGTTGGTGGTAGCTGGAATTGCCAAAGTGATAAACAACCCGGTCGTACAGTTGGGCATTTTGGCGAAACCAATCGCTTGTTCGCACGCCGCAATTAGCGATTACCCAGGGTGTTGATAGGTCCGATTGGCTAACGATCACGTCGATATTGTAAAAGCGCGCCAGTTCGGGGAGCAGTTCGGCACTGTAGTCGGCAATGCCGCTTCGTTCGGGTGGAAGCGGGGAAACGTAAGCCAACTTTGGACGCCGGTTCAACGGCAATCGAATGGCTTGACGAGATGCGCTTTCGAGTTCCTCGAATATTTTAAGCAGATGAATTGCGTCATTATCGTCGGCTATCACGGCTGTTTTAATGCGTTCGGAAGGTATTTCAAGGTGTTGTAAAACTTGATCTACGGTAAGCGGCGGCATTAGCCAAAGCAAGTCTGCGAGTTTTAGTTGTTCGAGGCAGCGCAACCTATGGATTTCCTGATTCGAATCAGTATTGTTTTTTGGCACTATGTCCACGGCATTCACAGCAACGACGGTTTTTAAGTTCGGCGCGAAAACACCGATGCTGGTAACGCATTCATCCTGATAGCCGTCAAAGAAGCTTGGTATAAAAACCGCATCCGGCTGCAAATGAGCAAGAAAAGCCTCGCGGATGCACACGGCAACAGCTCTGCGCCATTTGTCTTCTGGCTCGGGTTCGTCTGATGGGGCAGGGGAGTGCCAGACGCGAATGTTCTTTTGCGGCAACAGATGATCAAAAGCCGCTCGAATAGGCCCTATGGTATCGGGGAAAAGACCGCTCAAAGCCAGTATGATTTCGTGCCGACGGTTGTTAATGACTATAGCCTGAGCAAGTAACAAGGTTGGATTGTTAACATTGTTCAAAGCGCTGTCGATTTGCGCTTTTTGCAGGTCCAGCACGATACGCATCAGCCGTTATCCTTTTGTTGTTGCGAAATGGCGATTTTCAGGTCGGCGTAAATGTGACGGACCCGCGGGGGCAGGTGGGCCATGCCTTGATGCACTGGCGGGACTGTTACGAGCGGCATGGCGACGCCAACCATGATGCGATTCAGGCGCGATTTGACACTGGGCATGCGGGCAAGCGCCGTAACGGCAATCCGTCTCAGCTTGGGCCGGGCGATAACATACAGAGCGGCATGCTGAACCAATATCCTGGTTCGCAACCTTAACGTGCCGATGCTAAAGCCGCGCAGAACATCTATCACTAAGCGCATAGGTGCAGTGATGCGCCAAGAGGTGCTGTTAACCAAAGCGGTCACACGTAGTTCTAATTGGGTAGCAGTGGCTTCGGCTTGATCGGCACAGGCTTCGGCATGGGTAGCGCGTGCTTCGGCTTGATCGGCACAGGCTTCGGCATGGGTGGCGCGTGCTTCGGCTTGAGCGGTACAGGCTTCGGCATGGGTAGCGCGTACTTCGGCTTGAGCGGCGCAGGCTTCGGCATGGGTAGCGCGTGCTTCGGCTTGAGCGGCGCAGGCTTCGGCATGGGTGGCGCGAGCATCAGCCTGAGAGGCACAGGTTTCGGCATGGGTGGCGCGGGCTTCGGCCTGAGAGGCACAGGTTTCGGCATGGGTAGCGCGTACTTCGGCTTGAGCGGCACAGGCTTCGGCATGGGCAGTATGGGCTTTAGCTTGGTAAGCTCGATCCTCTGCCTCAATTTGCGAAGCCGTGACGAAGCCGTCGAGAAAGTTGGGCGGATACTCGAATGCTGCCATTAAATCTTCATGTTCACGCGCCAAATAGAATCGATTGATGCCATCGGCATAGACGAAAAAATAGCTTGATGCCGTTAATAAATTTTCCCACTGATCATGCACTTTATCTGTAGAGTTTGGGCTAATCGCTTCCACCACAACAATCCACGGACGAAACCGTTGAAAGTCCATGCCTTCCAACACCGGGCGCTCAAATCCCTCCACATCAATTTTTAAAAAATGAATTTCTTGAGGCGCGTTCCGTTCGCAGATTGCGGTTAAAGTAGACATAGGGACTCGCGAATATCTGCCGATGTGTCCCATGTCGCTGTGTTTTTCTATTATTGCTTTATCCGCTGTGGCCCAACCGCGAACATCGCACGCCCATATTTCGATTTCGCCGATAAATGCGCCAACCGCAGTATGTAGATTAATGTCGCGCGGGCGTTCCTGTTGCAGGTCTAAAAAATGGACGCTCAAGGGCTCTATATTGATCCCGTTCCAGTCTCTCTGGTAAAACGCTTTCGTTACCGAATCGATGGAGGGATCATTTGCTCCGACATCGATATAAAACCCTTTCTCGACCTGCTTGAGTGCGCGCAAAAGCATGACGTCTTCGAAATTCTGAGCATAGGAAATGATCATAGACCGGCTGCCTTGGCAGTTGATTCATGCAGATGAGCCACCACATCGGGCATGCCAAGCGCTTGAAACAGTCTTATGTCCCTTAGTTGTTGCGATGCGGATGTTGGGTGAGTATCTAATACACTTTTCTTTATATAGTGCGCATTCGCCCAATAAAGTTGACCTCCGAACATGGGGTGGCTTACCTGCTGTTTCTCATCATAGAAAATGGCATCTTCGCCGAGCGCCTGATCAGGCGAACCATCTCTGGAATAATGCACTTGATTGGTTAGTTTCCAGAGAACAAATTCCCGGTCTCGAAGGAACATATCGACCTCTGAAAAAACCGCTTGGCCGAGATAAATGGGGTTGAATTCGACTTCCACCTCCAAGCACCTGACGTTGCTCAAAATATTAATGCCGCCTTTAAGTATCTCAAGCTCGGTGCCTTGAGTGTCGATTTTTATATAGTCGATTACTTGTACATCGTTTTCATTAGCCCAGTTGTCCAAGGTTGTCGTTTCTACCTCGATAGATGAAACATGCCGGGCGCACTGCAAGGCCGGGTAATTCTCTGTTAGTTCCGGGTCCGGGGGCAGCAAGGAACTGCATGCCGGTTCTTGGGTGATATATAAAGTTCTCTTGCCGGCGGTTTCGGCCAAGGCAACAGGAATAATTGAGACGGCATCCTGTTGGTAGCGTCTGCTCAGGCTACGGCATTCTTCAAGGTCCGGGTCAAATCCGTACACACGAAAAAATTCGCTGTCACTGATGAACTTTTCTGCAAATCCCCACCGGCATCCTATATCAACAATGACCAGTGCGCGATCTGATTCAGGCTCTTTGTGCAATGCACTATCGATATGTTGAGCGGGGGTAAATGCTGTCGTATCTGCTGTACTGAATAAATATGAAAAAAAATTGCGAATACGCATAAGTTATTCTTTTATCGTTTTAATATCGAAAACCATTTCATTCCAGTTGCAGCCGACAAAATCGATCTTGTCCTTGTTGAATACTTCAAAAACCAGAGCGCCATCTATCCAATGATAGTTTTTTTCGATGTGCGAATGATTGCGCACCAAAGAAGCATGAATTGAATAGCTCCCAACGCCTAAGTTGGCTGAACATGCAATCGTAAAAATATAGTTTTCGCCTTTTTTTAAGTCAGTCAAGGCTTGGCTGGTGTGGAAGGTATTGGTTCCAAACATCATTTGTCCGAGCCGGTCCTTGATTCCGCAACCCAGGACAAGGCTATCAATATCCTCATTCACGCTTACAAGGATATTGATGTGGATTTTTTGTCCGACAAAAACGACATTTAGATTGTTATTTTCCGAATCGGAAATAGAAATTTCCTGGATCGTTGCCTCACCGGTTCCTGAAACGGTTTTTAACTTGCCTTCAGGTAGTTGGGTCTGACTAAGCTGCTGTTCTTGATGTTCGGCCAACAGGGCATTGTAGTAATCCATTACCGCCTCGGGTGTTCCCTGCATGGCCAAGCGCCCCGCGTTGAGAAGAATAGCGCGATCGCAAATCGACTGGATGGCTTGTTTGTCATGGCTCACGATGAGCAGCGTCGTTCCCTGTTTTTGAAACTCGCGGATACGCTCAAAGCTTTTATGCTGGAAATAGGCGTCACCTACCGACAGGGCTTCATCGACAATCAATACATCGGGGCGGTGGGCTGTGGCTACGCTGAAAGCCAGACGCATCTGCATGCCGCTGCTGTAAACGCGTACCGGTTGGTCCAAATAGTCGTCAATCTCTGCAAAGGCTTCGATTTTCGGCATTAGGTGGGCTATCTCATTTGCGCTATAACCCAATAGCTGTCCGGCCAATATTGAGTTTTGCCGGCCGGTGAAGTCGGGATGGAAGCCGATACCCAGCTCCAAAAGAGCTGCGATCCGACCGGTGATGTTGATGTGGCCCGTGGTGGGTCGAGTTGTTCCGGTGATCATTTTCAGCAGGGTGCTTTTGCCTGCACCGTTGAGGCCGATGATGCCTACGGCTTCGCCGGGCCGGACAGCGAAACTGATCTCTTGCAGCACCCATTTGAGGGTGTGACGGGGCTGATGGCTTGGCAGAAGCCACTCGGCGAACCGAGACCATCGGCTAGGGTATTGCTTGAAAGCCTTGCCCAAGTTGGTAACTGTGACGGTGCCCATTACAGCTCGTCCATCATATCGCCGGCCTGTGTGCGGAATAAGTGCATGCCCAGCATACACAACAGCACTGCCAGGATTGCCGGGTAGGTCAGGCTGTCCCAGTTTGGCCATTGTTTCGCTACTAGCGAGGCCTGAAAACCTGCAATCAGCGATGCCATTGGGTTAAAGCGCATAAGATCCTGTACCGGAGGCGGCAAAACGCCGGGCGGGTAGATAATGGGCGTAAGCCAGAACCAGAATTGCATGAAAATCCCGAAAAACTGGCCGACATCCCTGAAGAATACATTCAGTACTCCAAGCGTGATGCCAAGGCCGATGGCTAAGGTTACGAGGATGGCTAATAGAGGCGCAAGCGCCAGATAAGTGAGTCCGGGAAAGTTGCCGGAAATCAGTAAAAACAATGTGAACAGGCCGAAGATAACGGAAAAGTTCACCATTGCATTGATCACCACTATCACTGGCAAGCACAGTCTGGGAAAGTTAAGCTTTTTCAGCAGGTTTGCGTTTTCGAGAAAAGTGTTTTGCGCACGCCCCGTGATTTCACTGAAAAGCCCCCAAGTGAAGATACCAGCGCATAAATAAATGCTATAAGCAAAAGACGAGTCAACTCCCGGTAGCTTGGTTCGCATTAACTGCGAGAAGATGACGGTATAGACTACAATCATCGCAAGCGGGTTGATTAAAGCCCAGAAAGATCCGAGCAAGGAGTTCTTATATTTAAACTGAAACTCCCTATTAACGCTTCCCAAAATAAAGCTGCGATAGGCCCAGAGGGACTTAAGTATTTTCATGTCCGTTGATAATTGTTTGCGTAGCGCAATTGTACCCGACCCTTCAATTCTTAATTACATTGAATTTTTGATTTAAGGTTATTATTTATTCCTTAAATTCTATTCTTAAGTGTTCTTTAAGCGCGATTGCCTTGATTAAAATGACTAAAACGGGTGCATTGCTCCCCTTGCATTGTTTATACTATGTGCAACAACAGACCATTTCTGGCCTTGTTTGCACTATTTCAGTAAAATGCTGGGTTACGCTACGTTTGTGCCCTCTTGGTAAAAAACAACCGACAATTTTTATTCCATGCATACCCGCCGTAACAGGATCAATCAATGACCAATAGTTTAATCTCAAAAATCACCGGACAGAATGACATCGATCCTGCAGAAACCAGGGAGTGGATGGAAGCGCTACAAGCCGTGTTGGAGCATGACGGCAGCGAGCGAGTACACTTCCTGATCGAACGGTTGGTTGAGGTCACCCGGCATGCGGGATTCGATATCCCTTTCAGCGCCAATACCGCCTATATCAACACCATTCCCGTTGATCAACAGGCGCAGTTTCCCGGTGACATCGATATAGAGCACCGTATTCGCGCTTATGTGCGCTGGAATGCGATGATGATGGTGTTAAGGGCGAATAAGCACACTAACGTCGGCGGGCACATTGCCAGTTTCGCTTCGGCGGCTACTTTATATGATGTAGGTTATAACCATTTCTGGCATGCGGCTTCCGATCAGCATGACGGCGATCTGATTTTTACTCAAGGCCACTTAACGCCGGGTGATTATGCCCGCGCGTTTTTGCTGGGACGATTAACGTTGGAACAGATGGATAACTTTCGCCAGGAAGTGAACGGCAATGGCTTGCCGTCCTATCCCCATCCCTGGCTGATGTCGGATTTCTGGCAGTTCCCGACCGTTTCTATGGGTCTTGGGCCGATTATGGCTATTTATCAGGCGCGTTTTATGCGCTATTTACAGGATCGGGGCTTTGCCGATACCTCAGAACGCAAGGTTTGGAGCTTTCTCGGCGACGGTGAAACTGACGAGCCGGAATCGTTGGGCGCGATCGGCATGGCCGGACGGGAAAAGCTGGATAATCTCATTTTTGTGATCAACTGCAATCTGCAACGTCTCGACGGGCCGGTGCGCGGCAACGGCAAGATTATTCAGGAACTGGAAAGCGAGTTCCGCGGCGCCGGTTGGAATGTAATCAAACTGGTTTGGGGGCAGCGCTGGGATGCGTTGCTGGCTCGCGATAAAGACGGGCTATTGGCGGCTCGTATGATGTCCTGTGTAGATGGCGATTATCAAACCTTTAAAGCTAAAGACGGCGCTTATGTCCGCGAACATTTCTTTAATACCCCTGAATTGAAAGCGATGGTTTCCGATTGGTCGGATCGCGACATCTATGAACTTAATCGCGGCGGACATGATTCGGTTAAGGTTTTTGCCGCTTTCCATGCAGCGGTGCATCATCAGGGGCAACCCACCGTTATTCTGGCTAAAACCATTAAAGGTTACGGCATGGGCGAATCGGGAGAAGCGCAGAATATCTCTCATCAACAGAAAAAAATGAGTCCCAGTTCGTTGAGCAACTTCCGCAGCCGTTATGCGTTGCCGGTTAGTGATGAAGAATTGAATAACCTGCCTTATCTCAGCTTTCCCGAAGGTTCGAAAGAACTGGCTTACATGAAGAAGCGCCGTAGCGAACTGGGCGGCCATTTACCGGCCAGAAGGGCCAAATCTTATGCCTTGGATGTGCCGGTATTGAGCGATTTCAAGCCATTGCTGGAAGCCAGCGGCGAAGGCCGGGAAATTTCCACCACTATGGCTTTCGTGCGCCTGCTTAACATTCTGACTAAAGATAGCAATATCGGCAAACGTATCGTGCCGATCGTTCCCGACGAATCGAGAACTTTCGGCATGGAAGGCATGTTCCGCCAACTGGGCATCTGGTCGCAGGTTGGGCAGTTGTATACCCCGCAAGATGCCGATCAGCTGATGTTCTACAAGGAAGACAAGCACGGTCAAGTCATGCAGGAAGGCATCAATGAAGCGGGCGGCTTGTGCGACTGGATTGCGGCGGGCACCTCGTATTCAACCCATAACGTGCCGATGATTCCGTTTTTTATCTACTACTCGATGTTCGGTTTCCAACGGGTCGGCGATTTAATCTGGGCGGCTGCCGATCAACGCACCCGCGGCTTTTTAATGGGCGGCACGGCGGGCAGAACCACGTTGAACGGCGAAGGTCTGCAACATGAAGACGGACATAGTCACTTGATGTCGGCCACCGTACCTAACTGCGTGTCCTACGATCCGACTTATGCCTACGAACTGGCGGTGATTATTCAAGACGGCTTGCGACGCATGTATGTCGAGCAGGAAGATGTTTTCTATTACATCACCGTGATGAACGAAAATTATGCCCATCCTGCGATGCCCAAAGGCGCGGAGCTGGATATACTCAAAGGCATGTACAGTTTCAAGAAAGGCGCTAAAAAGAAAGCGCCACGCGTGCAGTTATTGGGTTCGGGAACGATTTTCCGCGAAGTCGAGGCGGCTGCCGAATTGCTGAGCAACGACTGGGGCGTTGAAGCCGATCTATGGAGTTGCACCAGTTTTACCGAACTGGCCAGAAACGGTCAATTCTGCGAGCGCTGGAATCGTCTGCATCCTACCGAAACGCCCAAGAAGCCGCATGTCACGCATTGTCTTGCCGATGCGCAAGGCCCGGTAATCGCCGCCAGCGATTATACCCGCGCTTTTGCCGAACAAATTCGCGGTCTTATTGCCGCTCCTTATACGGTACTGGGCACCGACGGTTTCGGCCGTTCCGATACGCGCGAAAATCTGCGCCGGTTTTTTGAGGTAGACCGCTATCATGTCACGATTGCAGCGCTAAAGAGCTTGGCGGACCTGGGGCAATTCGATGCCGCCAAAGTGGATGTGGCTATTGCCAAATACGGTATAAACCCTGATGTAACAGCTCCCTGGCTAATTTAACGGAAGGAATTGAAGAATGGCTGCTCTAATTGAAATTAAGGTTCCTGATGTCGGTAATGTCGCGGATATTGATGTGGTCGATGTCTTGGTTAAACCGGGCGATCAGATAAAACTGGAACAAACACTGGCGGTGCTTGAAACCGATAAAGCCAGCATGGATTTGCCCTCCAGCGCGGCGGGAACGGTGCAGGAATTGTTTATCAAGCCCGGCGATAAAGTCTCTGAAGGGACGTTGATTGCGACGGTATTGGCAAGTGCCGAAGAGAATAGTGTTGCAAAACCGGAACAGCCGGTACAGGAAGCAGTTGCTCCTGCTCCTGCACCGGCGGCTCCCGTCAGTGAGCCGGTCGTTGTTAAGCCTGAACCATTGCCGGAAACCGTGACTAGCGGCAGTGTTTCCAGCGTAGCAGCCCACGCCACACCGGCGGTCCGGCTTTTCGCCCGCGAGCTGGGCGTTGATATTCACAAAATAACCGCTGGCGGCGGTCGCAAGGGACGCATCTTAAAAGACGATGTGAAAAACTTCGTCAAGAAGGTGATGGCTGAAGGCGTAGCCCAAAGCGGCAGCGGAATCCCGGCAATGCCGAGCGTCGATTTCTCCCAATTCGGCGACATAGAAGAACAGAAACTGAGCAAAATCAAGCGACTGACAGGGCAAAACCTGAGCCGCGTGTGGCTGAACCTGCCGATGGTCACTTATCATGACGAAGCGGACATCACCGAAATGGAGGCGTTCCGTGTTGCTCTGAATGCCGAAAAATCCAAGGATGAGGTAAAAATCACCGGTCTGGTGTTTATCATCAAGGCCTTGGTTTCTGCGATGGAACAATTCCCGCAATTCAACGCCTCGCTGTCTGCCGATGGCGAAAAACTGATATTGAAGAAGTATTTTAATATCGGTATCGCGGTCGATACGCCCAATGGGTTAGTGGTGCCGGTGCTGCGCGATGTAAATCGCAAAGGCATCAACGAATTAACCGCCGAACTGGCCGAAAAAAGCAACAAAGCCCGTCTGGGCAAGTTGATGCCTGCCGATATGCAGGGCGGCTGCCTTACCATTTCCAGTCTCGGCGGTATCGGCGGCATGGCATTCACGCCTATCGTCAATGCTCCCGAAGTGGCCATACTCGGCGTTACCCGCGCCAAAATGCAACCGGTATGGAATGACAAGGAGTTTGTGCCGCGTCTGATGTTGCCGCTCGATTTGACTTACGATCACAGGGTGATCGACGGTGCGGAAGGCGCGCGGTTCATGGCTGCCGTTAAACAGTATTTGGGCGATATTCGCCGCTTGTTACTTTAATCAGGAGCATAATAATGGATGCTAATCCAGCGATTAACGAGTCTACGATACATGCCGAAGTTCTGGTATTGGGCGGCGGCCCCGGCGGTTATACGGCAGCATTCCGCACTGCCGATTTAGGCAAGCAAGTGGTATTGGTCGAACGCTATCCGGCTCTTGGCGGGGTCTGTCTTAATGTCGGCTGCATTCCGTCCAAGGCCCTGCTGCATGTCGCACAGATTATTCACGAAGTCGATGAATTCGAACAGCACGGCCTCAGTTACGGCAAGCCGACTTTTGATTTAGACAAGATTCGCGCCTGGAAACAAAGCGTTACCAATACGCTGGTCGGTGGACTCGCTGGTTTGATAAAACAGCGCAAAATCACTTTAATTCAGGGTGTTGGTAAATTTACCTCATCGAACACCGTCGAAGTAGCAACCGAAACCGGCATAAAAACCGTCAATTTCGACCAAGCGATCATTGCCGCCGGGTCGCATCCCACTAAAATCCCGGTTTTTCCGAACGACGATCCGCGTTTATGGGATTCGACCGACGCGCTGGCATTAAAAGAAATTCCCAAAAAGCTGTTAATCGTCGGCGGCGGCATCATAGGTCTGGAAATGGCCACGGTTTACCATGCGCTGGGATCGGAAATCAGCGTGGTCGAGCTGATGAATCAGATTATCCCCGGCTGCGATAACGACTTGGTTACCCCTTTGTACCGGCGCATTAAAAAGCAATATCAAAACATCTGGCTGGAAACGAAGGTTACCTCGATTGAAGCCCGGGAAGACGGTCTGAAAGTGTCCTTTGAAGGCAAAGGCGCGCCGGATTTGGCTCTATTCGATGCAGTCTTGGTAGCGGTAGGCCGCAGACCGAACGGCAAACTGATCGGTGCTGAGTTGGCAGGCGTTAACGTTGATGAAGCCGGATTTATCGCTGTCGATAAGCAGCAACGCAGCAACGTTTCGCATATCTTTGCCATTGGCGATATAGCCGGAAACCCGATGTTGGCTCACAAAGCCTCTCACGAGGGCAAGGTTGCCGCCGAAGTTGCGGCAGGGTTAAAAGCGGGCTTTGATGCCTTAACCATTCCAGCTGTTGCCTATACCGACCCTGAAGTAACCTGGATGGGCTTGACTGAAAACCAGGCTAAGCAACAGGGCATCGACTATGACAAAGCGGTTTTCCCTTGGGCGGCCAGTGGACGCTCATTAAGCCTGGGGCGCAAGGAAGGTTTGACCAAAATACTCTGTGAAAAGGAAACCGGCAGGATTCTCGGCGCAGGCATGGTCGGTCCCAATGCGGGCGAGTTAATTTCCGAAGCGGTATTGGCCTTGGAAATGGGCGCCGATGCGGAAGATATCGGTTTGACTGTCCATCCGCATCCTTCTTTATCCGAGAGCTTCGCGTTTGCCGCGGAAATGATCACCGGCTCGATTACCGATCTTTATATTAAAAAATAAGGCTTAAAAAGTATTCGCTCGAGGTTGCTTACATGGATGTAGGCAAAAGAGTCCCGACTAATTGGCCTTTAATAAATAGCCGGATTTAAAGGCCGAGATAAGGCAGTGTTTTCAGCGGCCTTGAAGAGGTAAATAAATCCTTACCGGTTTAGAACCTGTGTAAAATATCGGCTAAGTCTGCATCTTGTTGTTTAATTCTAAAAAATAGGGTCCTTCTTGGCTACCGAAGTTAATACTGTGCGGTATTTTTTTGGATGTAAGCGTCTTGCTTATATAGCAGCAGGTAAAGGGACGCGAGCAGAAGTTTACAGTACGAGCCGTACAAATTTTAATCCCCCAATCAAAACATCATTTTTCTTAAGTCCAGCGGAATAACCGAGCACCTAAATGAAAACCAAGATAGTTACTGTCATTGCACTCGCTCTACTCGTCTTCATTAACTTCAGCATTTGGAGTTATGTTAACAATCCTTTGCAATTGCAACCTTGGACCAAAACCACGATGGGCGTCACCTTCGACCCCATGAGAAAACAGGATACGCAAACAAGCAATACCTTTCCCAGCGAAGCCGATATTGATCATGACTTGGGCCTACTGGCAAATAAGGTTCACGCCGTTCGTACCTACAGCGTACTTAAAGGGCTGGATAAGATTCCTGAGCTGGCCGCCAAGCATAATTTGAATACGACAGTGGGTGCTTGGATTGATGGCAATCTTGAAAAGAATCGGCAAGAAATTGAAACGTTAATTAATGTCAGCAAGCAGAATAATCCCAATATCGTTCGCGTTATGGTGGGTAACGAGGTTTTACTTCGTGGCGATATGACCGCGGAACAGCTGATCGAATATATCCGGGAAGTAAAGCGAAACACATGGCGGCCGGTGAGTACCTCCGAAACATGGGATATATGGATTAAACATCCAGAGCTTGTGGCTGAAGTCGATTTTATCGCGGTACATATCCTGCCTTACTGGGAAGGTATTGCCGCAGAAGATGCGGTTGACTATGTTTTCGACCGTTATCATGCCGTACAACAAGCCTATCCCAATAAGCCCATCGTTATTACCGAGGTCGGCTGGCCTTCTGACGGTCAACCTTTCAAGCATGCGACGGCGTCGGTATCCAATCAGGCGAAATTTCTGCGCGAATTCCTCAACCGGGCCGATGCCGAAAAAGTCACTTATTACATTGTAGAGGCGTTTGATCAACCCTGGAAAATGTCTTTGGAAGGCTCAGCAGGCGCTTATTGGGGTATTTTTAATGCGGATCGGCAGCCAAAATATCCTATGGACAGCGATGTTATTACCATGCCTAACTGGGAACATTGGGCAGCCGGCGCGGCTGTTTTCAGCGTCGTGTTGATGGGGTTGTTTTTATTTACCCGCAGCAGTATGAAATTGCCCGGTTTATTGTTTTTCGGCTTGATTGCCAATCTTGCGGCATCGACGATATTCTGGTCAGTGTCGATTGGAGCCCAGCAATACCAAACCAATATCACTATGGTATTTTGGGGCATCCTGATATTGATGCAGGTCATGGCGGCGGTTATCTTATTGATAGAAAGCCTGGAAATAGCCGAAGTCATCTGGCACCGGAAAACGGCCAGGACTTTTCAACCGCTTACGCCGTCTCCTGACTTCAAATATCCCAAGGTATCTTTACATTTGCCAATCCATAACGAGCCGCCCGATATGGTGCGTATGACGCTGGAGGCTTTGGACAGGGTGGATTATCCCAATCTGGAAGTATTGGTGATGGACAACAACACCAAGGATCCTGCGGTGTGGGAGCCGGTGAAAGCTGATTGCGAGCGTCTGGGACCCAAGTTCAGATTCTTCCATTTGGAAAACTGGCCCGGTTTTAAAGCCGGCGCGATTAATCATGCTCTTGAGCAAACGGCTCCCGATGCCGAGATTATCGCTGTTATCGACAGCGATTATATCCTGTCGCCCGATTGGCTTAACTGCATGGTGCCTTACTTCGATAATGAAAATGTCGCTTTTATCCAATCGCCCCAAGATTATCGGGACCGCGACCAAAGCGCTTTTAAGTCCTTTTGTTATTGGGAATACGCCGGATTTTTCAATATCGGCATGGTGCAAAGGAACGAATACAACGCCATTATCCAGCATGGCACGATGACTATGATCAGAAAATCCGCTTTATTGGAAGTGGGTAAATGGTCTGAATGGTGTATTTGCGAGGATAGCGAGCTAGGCTTGCGTTTGTATGAAGCGGGCTATGATTCCGTTTACGTCAAAGATTCGTTTGGACGCGGGGTTATGCCCGATACCATGTCCGGCTACATGACTCAACGCTATCGTTGGGTTTACGGTGCCATGCAAATTATCAAGGCGCATTGGCGCAGCTTTTTGCCTTCTAAAGAGCCTAAGTTGACGCCGGCTCAGAAGTATTATTTTATCGCAGGGTGGTTGCCTTGGTTTTCAGACGCCTTGGCGTTGGTGTTTACCATGACTAGTTTGGTACTAACCGGCGTGATTCTTTACGATCCGATACATAGCGAGCTTCCGGCCAATGCCTTTTTATTGCCGACGGTAGGTATCTTCAGCTTTAAAATTATCCGGGGCTTATGGTTGTATCAGGCTCGTGTTCCTTGTTCCGTTTGGCAATCGTTAGGCGCATCGTTGTCAGGATTGGCCTTAACCCATACTGTCGCCAAAGGTACAATACAAGGCCTGTTTACCTCGGGTAAACCGTTTATGCGGACGCCAAAATTTGAGCAACACAGCGCCTTATTTGTCGGACTGTTCACCATACGGCAGGAATTACTGTTGTTAACCCTGCTAAGCGTGGCGATAGGAATGATGGCTTCTTTGGAACATTTCGACAATTTTAGCGGCAGGTTGTGGATAGCTATTCTTTCTGTGCAGGCAGTGCCTTATGTAGCGGCGTTGCTGACGGTATTGATCAGCATAGCGCCGGACTATAAGTCCGAGCCGATTGCCGAAAAGCCGGCTGCTAAGTCTAAGTCCAAGAAGAAAAAGTAGGCTTGATCGCCACGAACGATTGCAAGGATGCAGGCGATAGAGCGCCAACAGTAGGCGCTTTAGGTGAGGCATGGAGCCGTTGCCGAGACACGAAGACAAAACGTAAACCTTCGTGTCTTCGTGGTGAGTGAAGTTCTAACTTAAACAACTTTCATCATTATGCAGCGGATTGTTGACCCGTGTGCTGATCCCGGTAATCTGCATGTTGCGGTAGGCGTCGGCGGCTAAAAAATCCGCTATCTCGACAGCTGCGGTGTTCTTGTCCAGCCAACGATTGTAAGCATCGGGTGCAATAATAATCGGCATTCGGTCATGAATAGGCGCTATTTTGTCGTTGGCAGCGGTGGTAATGATAGTGCATGAATAAACCGTTTCCCGGTCATGTTCCCAGTGTTCCCATAAACCTCCAAAAGCGAATACTGCATTATCCGGTTTGTGTATATGGTAAGGCTGTTTGCCTGTCTCGGTAGCCTGCCATTCGTAGAAACCGGTAGCGGGAATGAGGCAGCGTCGATGTCGGTAAGCATTTTTAAACGACGGTTTTTCAGTCAGGGTTTCCGCCCTGGCATTGATCAAGTGACTGGACATTGCGCGGTCTTTCGACCACGATGGAATCAATCCCCAGTGCAGATCAACGGCCCTGTTGCTGCCGTCTTCCAGTTGTATTATGGCGAGAATTTTTTGTCCTGGCGGAATGTTGTAGTCAGGATTGTGTACGGGTAAACTCAGTAACCTGAAATGATCCATAAGCTGCTGCCCGGTTGCGATTAAGTTATAACGTCCGCACATACATGCACCCCGAACTCATAAAATTGGAAAAAACCTTCAATCCGTCGATTCTAACAAAGATTGATGATCCGTTGCTTGGGCAATACCAAGTCGAACTGTGGATGAAGCGGGATGATTTGCTGCATCCTGTGATTTCCGGTAATAAATGGCGAAAGCTTAAACACAGTCTCGATCATGCCTTGTCGTTAGGCGCGGATACCCTCGTCAGTATGGGCGGCGCTTATTCCAATCATTTGCATGCCTTGGCTTACGCAGGCAAGGTGTTAGGATTAAAAACCGTCGGGCTTGTTCGTGGCGAGCAACCGGAAAAATTGACGCCGAGTTTACTGGATATGAAAGCGTGGGGCATGGAGCTTAGATATGTATCCCGAGCCGATTACAGGCTGCTGAGGCAATATAAATACGGGCATGCGCCGCATCAGCTCCCGGCTGATTTGCGGCATACACACCATCCCTGGCAATATTTGTCCGGCTTGGAGCCCACGCAATACTGGCTGCCGGAAGGCGGGGCGCAGGCATTGGCGTTGCAAGGCGTAGCTGAACTGGTTGCCGAAATAGAAATTCCACACGATTGGCTTTGCGTACCCTGCGGAACCGGCGCGACTTTAGCGGGTATTATTGAAGCCGCTCCGGGGCAAGTGTCAGTGCTGGGTTTTGCGGCATTAAAGAATGCCGGCTTTTTAACGGCTGAGGTTGATGCCATGTTGTCACAATCCCGTAATAACTGGCAGATAAACTTGGATTACCATTTTGGCGGTTTCGCTAAAATTAATACCGAATTAACCGCATTTATTAAAGACTTTGAATTAAAAACCAGCCTTTCACTTGAACCTGTCTATACCGGCAAAATGATGTACGCCGTCTACGATTTAATCAAAAAACACTACTTCAAGCCCGGTGAACGTATTATTGCAGTACATACCGGCGGTTTGCAGGGAAAAAGAGGTTTTAGTTGATGAGTCGGTACAAACATAACATCCACTGATTTTGAATCTGAGCACAACATGGACATAAACGAAACAGAAGAGATCATCGATCTTCACAAACCGGAACTTTATATTAATCGTGAGCAGAGCCTGTTGGAGTTCAACAAGCGGGTTCTGGCACAGGCGAAGGATGAAAAAGTGCCGTTGCTTGAGCGGCTTAATTATTTGTGTATTTCCTGTTCCAATCTTGACGAGTTTTTCGAGGTGCGCGTAGCCAGTGTTATTCAGATGGCGGCTATCGACCCAAAAGCTATCGGTTCGGACGGATTGACGCCTAATGATCAGCTGGAGTTGATTAACATTCATGCCCATCAATTGGTTGATGAGCAATATAAAGTCCTTAACGAGATTCTGATTCCGAAATTGGCTGAGGAAAATATCCGTTTTATTCGCCGTAAGGAGTGGACCGAAGCGCAGCACAAATGGCTGGAAGCCTATTTTAACGATGAGTTATTGCCGATTTTAACGCCGGTCGGGCTGGATTCCGCGCACCCTTTTCCGCGTATCCTCAACAAGAGTTTAAATTTTATTATTTCCTTGACCGGGAAAGATGCATTCGGCAGAAATAGCGGCCGGGCGATTTTACAAGCCCCGAGAGCCTTGCCGCGCATCATTCAATTGCCTGCCGATGGAACGGGCAGCGGACCGGCGGATTTTGTATTTTTATCATCAATTATTCATGCCTTTATCGATCAATTATTCAATGGCATGAATGTTAAAGGTTGCTATCAATTCAGAGTCACCCGGAATAGCGATTTTTTTGTCGATGACGATGCCATTGACGATTTGTTGCTTGCGGTGGAAGGCGAGCTGGCGATGCGCAATTACGGCGATGAAGTTCGCCTGGAGATTGACGCCAAATGTCCGGATGAAACAGTCACGTTTTTACTGGATCGTTTTGAAATGACTCGCGATCGTTTGTTTTTGGTCGATGGTCCGGTCAATCTTAATAGGATTCAGGAAATTAATGGTTTGATTGGACGGCCCGACCTTAAATTTCCTCCGTTTAAGCCCGCTGTGCCGCAGCAGTTGGAGCGCAGTAAAGACATTTTTGCTGCGATTAGAAAGCACGATATTTTGCTGCATCACCCGTTTGAGTCCTTTTCGCCGGTCGTTGAGTTTATCCGTCAGGCGGCGGTTTCCCCCGAGGTGCTGGCTATCAAGCAAACGCTCTATCGGACCGGAGCCGATTCGCCTATTGTCAGCGCCTTAATCAAGGCGGCGAGAGCCGGCAAAGTGGTGACGGTGGTTATTGAGTTAAGGGCGCGATTCGACGAAAAAGCCAATATCGATTTGGCTTCTAAGTTACAAGAAGCCGCCGTGCATGTGGTTTACGGCGTGGTGGGTTATAAAACCCATGCCAAAATGTGCCTGGTATTAAGAAGGGAAGGTAAGCAATTACGTAACTATGTGCATTTGGGTACTGGGAACTATCACCCCAAAACGGCGCAGATTTATACGGATTACGGCTTGTTTTCCTGCGATAAAGAATTGGGCGAGGACGTCCGGCGCGTATTTGCCCAGCTGACCAGTTTGGGGAAAGTGACCAAGCTGAATAAGTTATTGCAATCGCCGTTCACCTTGCATAGCGGGTTAATGGACAAGATTGAAAGGGAAATACTGCACGCCAAAAACGGTAAACCGGCAAAAATCATTATTCAAGTGAACGCTGTCGTTGAAGAGCAGTCCATTCGCGCTCTTTATCGCGCGTCACAAGCCGGCGTTGAGGTCAAGTTAATCGTTCGCGGCGTATGTTGCTTAAAACCCGGCGTTTTAGGCGTATCTGAAAATATAGAGGTGCGATCCATTATCGGGCGGTTCCTGGAACATGCGCGGGTTTATGCGTTTGAAAATGGCGGCGATAGGGAGGTTTACGCGTCCAGCGCCGATTTAATGAATCGCAATATGTTTCGGCGTGTCGAAATTTGTTTTCCGGTTGAAAACAAGAAATTGCAAACCCGGATTTTGCAGGATCTGAATTTGTATTTAAAAGATAACACTCAGGCTTGGCTCTTGCGGTCGGATGGCAGCTATCAACGGTTGCAAAAAGCCGATAATGAAGAACCGACTCAGGCTCAAACTGTGCTTATGCAGGAATTGCAATGACGAGGGTGCGCGAAATTGCCCAGCTAGGGGCTAAGATACTCAGACAAAAAGCGGAAGCCGTTTCTGATGTCTGTGATGTTGAGATTCTGCAAATCATCGAAGCCATGCAAAGCACTCTGGCAACGACTGCCGGGGTCGGTATTGCCGCGCCCCAGATCGGCCAATCAAAACGGATTATCATTGTTGCATCGCGGCCTACGCCCCGTTATCCATCGGCGCCGCTGATGGAGCCGACGGTGATGATTAATCCTGGTTTTGAGGCTTTGTCGGAAACTCAAGAAAAAAGCTGGGAAGGTTGCTTGAGTGTGCCGGGGATACGCGCGTTAGTGCCGAGGTATCGAGATATAATGATTCGTTATACGGATCAGCAGGGCGGCTTGGTGGAGTTGAAGCTAAGCGGCTTTGTGGCGAGAATTTTTCAGCATGAATTTGATCACCTGGAAGGCAAGACGTATCTGGACCGGGTTGAGAATAACGCGGATATTTTCTCGGAAAGCGAGTATCTCAAATTGGTTGACGGCATACATGTCTGATAATGAGTCCTGCGTCGCCTAAAAAGTAGCATGCTCTATCGCTCAAATTCTGTGGCTTGTAGCTATGACATTCATATAGATAGCGATAATCTATAAAAAACAAATGGACTATCACCTTATACACTTCTGTTGTTAAAAACCCGCTTATGGTATTATTGGCGGTTTTAACTACCTGGATTATTATAAATGGCAAAAGAAGATCAAATTGAAATGGAAGGGAAGGTGATTGACACGCTTCCTAATACTATGTTTCGCGTCGAACTGGAAAATGGTCATATTGTGACGGCACATATCTCAGGAAAAATGCGTAAGCATTACATCCGAATTCTTACCGGGGATAGTGTTAAAGTTGAAATGACCCCTTACGATTTAACCAAAGGTCGTATCACATTCCGTATGCGTTAATCCTGTATTAACAGGATTAACGCAAGTTCCTTGAATAGTTAGTACGGTATTAAAAGCCGGTCGCTGCGCTCTGCCGAATTAAAAATTGGCTTCAGGAACAATCAAATCAGCGCTTTCTATAGCGAAGTTCAGTTCATTATCCTTCACGTAAATTCGCACATGTCCACCGTGCGCCAATTCGCCAAACAGTAAGTCGTTAGCCAGAGGCTTTTTGATTTTCTCTTGGATGAGTCGCGCCATCGGCCTGGCTCCCATTTTTGGGTCGCAGCCGTTTTCGGCGAGCCATAGCCGGGCATCGGGATCCAATGCGAGCGTTACATGCTTGTCTGCCAGTAAGGCTTCCAATTCAAAGATGAATTTATCAACCACGTGCCCGACAATTGAAATATTCAATGGTTTAAATTGAATAATGGCGTCCAGACGGTTACGGAATTCAGGCGAAAAGCCTTTTTCGATAACCTTCATACTGTCGGTGGCATGATCCTGGTGGGTGAAGCCGATAGAGGCGCGGCTGCCTTCTTCCGCTCCAGCATTGGTAGTCATTACCAGAATGATGTTACGGAAGTCCGCCTTGCGGCCGTTATTATCAGTCAATGAGCCGTGGTCCATAACCTGCAATAACAGGTTAAATACATCGGGATGGGCTTTTTCTAATTCGTCCAGCAGCAATACGGCATGAGGATGCTTGGTTACCTGTTCGGTTAATAAACCGCCCTGATCAAAGCCCACATAGCCTGGAGGCGCACCGATCAGTCTGGAAACGGTATGCCGCTCCATGTACTCTGACATGTCGAAGCGAATCAGTTCTACGCCTAATACCTTGGCCAGTTGCCGGGTTACTTCGGTTTTACCCACGCCTGTAGGACCCGCAAACAGGAATGAACCGATAGTCTTTTGAGTATCCCTTAGTCCCGCGCGGGATAATTTTATGGCCGATGCCAGTGCCGAAATCGCCTCGTCTTGACCAAAAACCAGCATTTTCAGGTTCTTTTCCAGATTGCCCAGCTTGTCGATGTCATTGGATGATACCGATTTTGCAGGCACTCTGGCTATTTTTGAGACTATGTCTTCTATCTCGGCAACGTCGATAAGTCGTTTGCGATCGGCTTCAGCGGTCATGCGCTGTTTTGCGCCTGCTTCATCGATAACATCAATCGCTTTATCGGGTAAATGCCGGTCGGTAATATAGCGATCCGATAATTCCGCCGCCACGCGTAATGCCTCGGACGAATATTTAACGTCATGATGTTCTTCAAAGCGTGACTTAAGCCCTTTTAGAATCAGGATGGTGTCTTCAACGGAAGGTTCAACCACGTCAACTTTTTGGAATCTCCGTGCCAGCGCATGGTCTTTTTCAAAGACGCCGCGATACTCCTGATAGGTGGTAGAGCCTATGCAGCGCAATTGGCCTGAAGCCAGTGCCGGTTTGATTAAATTGGACGCGTCCATTACCCCGCCGGAAGCCGAACCGGCCCCGATGATGGTGTGTATTTCATCAATAAACAGGATCGAATCCGGCTCTTTGTTGAGTTGAGTTAACAGCGCTTTAAGCCGTTTTTCAAAGTCACCCCGGTATTTGGTGCCGGCAACCAGTGCGCCCAAGTCCAGCGAATAAATCACGCTGTTCATCAGAACGTCCGGCACTTGCTCTTCAACAATGCGTTTTGCCAAACCTTCTGCAATAGCCGTTTTGCCAACACCCGCTTCACCGACCAGCAAAGGATTGTTTTTACGGCGGCGGCAAAGCGTCTGGATGGTGCGCTCAACCTCCAGGTCTCTGCCGATTAACGGGTCGATTCGCCCCTTTAAGGCTTCTTCATTGAGATTAGTGGTGTACTTATCCAGCGGGCTGCCTGAAGCTTCGGCATCAGGATTGCCCGATTCCGGTGACCGGCTATTTGTCGAATCGTTTTCAGGATCAATTTTTGAAATGCCGTGAGCCAGATAATTGACCACATCCAGCCTTGAAATATCCTGCTTGTTTAACAGGTAAACCGCGTGGGAGTCCTGCTCGCTGAATAAGGCGACAAATAAATTGGCGCCGGAAACTTCCTTTTTGTCGGATGCCTGTACATGAAAAACAGCGCGTTGAAGCACCCGCTGGAATCCCAAAGTAGGTTGGGTTTCCCGCTGGATGCCCACTGGAATGAGCGATGTGGTTTCATCGATAAATTGCGTCAACTGGCCGCGTAGCGCCTTAATGTCGCATCCGCACGCTATCAGGATCGGCTGCGCAGACGCATTTTCGAGCAATGCCAGCAGCAAATGCTCAACCGTGATAAATTCATGCCGTTTATCATGCGCATTTTTAAAGGCATTGTTCAACGTAATTTCAAGTTCTTTGCTTAACATACACTCTCCAACCTACACTTCTTCCATCGAGCACATCAACGGATGATGATGTTCTCGTGAATAGTCATTAACTATATATACTTTGGTTTCAGCAACAT
>Ga0208510_100060_pt1 | contig 66288 bp, 65 predicted proteins | sample LakWasMet33_HOW6_2_FD_183875 | JGI IMG/M metagenome (GOLD analysis project Ga0208510, IMG submission 183875) | Freshwater sediment methanotrophic microbial communities from Lake Washington under simulated oxygen tension - Sediment Metagenome... | ecosystem: Environmental > Aquatic > Freshwater >...
CCCCACCATAGGTCTCTGCCGCTACCTTGGTAATCGCCGCCGTTAGCGTCGTCTTACCGTGGTCAACGTGTCCAATCGTTCCTACGTTCAAATGCGGTTTTGTTCGTTCAAACTTACCTTTTGCCATTTTATTTCTCCTAGACTTAACATTATTAAAAATCACTCCCCTTTTACATCAATATAAAGGGGCTTGCAAAGAGGAAGAGTCAATTCTCCCCTCTTGCCGCCTGACCCAAATTTGCTTTTGGCAGGCGCTCAAACTTGCTTACACTGGTGCCCACAACCAGAATCGAACTGGTGACCTCTTCCTTACCAAGGAAGTGCGCTACCGACTGTGCCATGTGGGCAAAACTATTAAACTGGAGCGGGTGGCGGGAATCGAACCCGCGCGATCAGCTTGGAAGGCTGAAGTTCTACCATTAAACTACACCCGCTTCGCACTAAAGTGCTTCGGCGTAAAACGCCACAGCCTTCACTAAACCATCCGCAATTAAGCAGAAGCTTTAGTGAAGGCTGGTGGAGGGGGAAGGATTCGAACCTTCGAAGGCTGAGCCAACAGATTTACAGTCTGCCCCCTTTGACCGCTCGGGAACCCCTCCATAAACAGTAACCGGCGCATAATATGAGATATTAAAAAGAAGGTCAACAAATAATTGCTGCCAGATCGTAAATTTTTCGTTTATTTTTTAAAAAAGTTCTAACTTAGCGCTTAACTATTTTAAGGTTTATGTAATCTAAATAAAAAAATACAGTTGGCAGCCTGGCTAAAAAACAACACTGAATAGAGCCGCTACTCATTTTAAAATTCTCTTTCTTCAAACCCAATAAATAGGTATCCTGTAGCATATTTTTGTGATTAAAGGATTGGTATGCAAGCGACATATAACCCCGGTGAAATTGAAACCATAGCCCAAAAATTCTGGGAGCATAATCAGAGCTTTAAAGCTATTGAAGACCCAAGCAAAGAAAAGTTTTATTGTCTATCGATGTTCCCTTACCCCTCTGGTTATCTCCATATGGGCCATGTGCGCAATTACACCATCGGCGACGTAATCGCACGCTACAACCGCATGCTGGGTAAAAACGTATTACAGCCTATGGGCTGGGATGCTTTTGGCTTGCCGGCTGAAAATGCCGCCATTAAACATGGCGTAGCCCCCGCACAGTGGACTTATCAAAATACCGCGCATATGAAAGCTCAATTTCAAAGACTTGGACTCGCTTATGACTGGTCTCGTGAACTTACCACCTGTAAAGCTGAATATTACAAATGGGAACAATGGTTCTTTATTCAACTTTATAAAAAAGGCCTGGTTTATAAAAAATACAGCGTCGTGAACTGGGACCCAGTGGATCAAACCGTACTCGCAAACGAGCAGGTGATTGATGGTCGCGGCTGGCGCTCTGACGCATTGGTAGAAAAGAAATATATCCCTCAGTGGTTCCTAAAAATTACTGCCTATGCTGATGAACTGTTAAATGACTTAGATAAACTTGAGGGTTGGCCTGATCAGGTTAAAGCCATGCAACGTAACTGGATTGGGCGCTCGGAAGGCGCTGAAATTCAGTTTAAAATTAAAGATCACCATGAAGCCTTAACCATTTACACCACCCGCCCCGACACCTTGTTTGGTGTGAGCTATATAGCCTTAGCACCCGAACACCCATTGGTATTAGAAGCCGCTAAATCCAAACCCGAGCTTCAAGCTTATGTTGATCTATGCAAAAAAAGCTCTACCATGGAAGCTGACTTGGCGACAGCAGAAAAAGTCGGGATGGATACTGAACTTAAAGCCCTCCACCCTATCACCGATGAAATTATCCCAGTTTGGACTGCTAACTTTGTCTTGATGGACTATGGCTCTGGCGCAGTAATGGCAGTACCCGCCCATGATGAACGTGACTATGAATTTGCCCAAAAATATGGCTTAAACATTAAACAGGTTATTGAACCTCAAGATCCAAGCCAAATTAATTTAAGCCAAGTCGCGTATACTGATGCTGGCAAACTCATTCATTCTCAACAATTTAATGGCATGGATTCGGATGCGGCAAAAAATGCCATAACTGAGTTTTTAGAAAAGTTAGGCTTAGCAAAACGTAAAGTGAACTATCGTTTGCGTGACTGGGGCGTTTCTCGCCAACGCTATTGGGGCGCGCCGATACCGATGAGGCTGGATAAAGATGGCAATGATCAGCCAGTTGATGAAGCTGATTTACCCGTGATCTTACCTGAAGATGTTGTCATTACTGGCGCAGGATCTCCATTAAAATCCCTACCTGAGTTTGAAAATCGCGAGACCGATACTTTTGATACATTTATGGAGTCATCCTGGTATTACGCTAGGTTCTGTTGCCCTGATGCCACTTCCATGGTAGATGAACGTGCCAATTATTGGCTTCCAGTGGATCAGTACGTGGGCGGTATTGAACATGCCATCTTGCACTTATTGTATGCTCGCTTCTTTTTTAAATTGATGCGCGATTTGGGCTTAATTAAGTATGATGAGCCTTTTACCAAGCTATTAAGCCAGGGCATGGTATTAAAAGATGGCGCAAAAATGTCAAAATCAAAAGGCAACACAGTCGATCCTCAGGCATTAATCGATCAATATGGCGCAGATACCTCAAGACTATTTATGATGTTTGCAGCCCCTGCTGAGCAGTCATTAGAGTGGTCTGATGCGGGAGTTGAGGGAGCGGCTCGATTTATTCGTAAAGTCTGGACCTTCGCCGCTGAAAATAAACCGCTTATAGAATCTCAGCACCAGATTAGAACACAGTGGCAGCATGCTGATGCCGATATGAAAAAACTTCGGTATGAATTACATCAATTTTTGCAGCAAGCAGACCAAGACATGCAACGCCAACAATTTAATACTGTCGTGTCTGCTAGCATGAAAATCATGAACTTACTTAGCAAACTGCCAGAAAACTCTTATAAAGCCGCATTTACCCATGAAGCCATGAGCACCTTATTACGCTTACTTAACCCCATCACCCCTCATTTTACCCATGTGTTGTGGCAAAATTTAGGTTTTGGAGATGACATAGCTCATGCTGCTTGGCCAAAAGCGGATATTGAGGCTCTACAAAAGCAACAATCGACTATTATTGTCCAAGTGAATGGTAAACTTCGTGGCAAAATTGATATAAGCTCTGGCGCAGATCAACAGCAAGTAGAAAGCCAAGCTTTAGCAGATGAAACCATTCAAAAACATATCGCCGGTCTAACTGTTAAAAAAGTCATTTATGTTCAAGACAAATTGCTTAATATAGTGGCTGGAAATTAATTAGAGAGATATCCATGACAATACAAAATTCTATTAATAAACTTTGGCTAGGCTTGATTATATTCTTAAGCCTAAGCTTAGCTGCCTGCGGCTTTCAACTACGCAGAACTCAACCACTGATTGCCGAATTACAGGTAATTTATATTAAAACCTCAACTCCTAATGATCCATTTATTCAAGTGCTTAACAGATGGCTCCTAGCAAACAATGTGCAGTTAACCACTGACCCTCATTTTGCTAGCAGCACTTTACATATCATTAATATACAGCAAAGCAGCAATATTAATGCACTACAAGGCGCCTCTGAAGCAGGCCAATATGTTACGAATATGTCCGTAACCTTTAGTGTAACAGGCTCTGACGGCAAAAAAATAATTCCAACTACTGTCGTTTCAAGAAGCGCTTACTTTAGCAATAACGCCACTCAAATCTTAAGCTCCAATTCAACTGCAAATCAGCTTGCGACACAGCTACAACAGCAACTGGCCCAGTTAATTTTACAACAATTGGCTAGTGTCAAAGCCATACAAGATCATAGTAACCCATGAAAATAAATGACTCTGCGCTTGCTCGGCAACTTAGCCAAACACTATTACCAGCATATTGGGTAAGCGGGGATGAACCTTTATTAGTCCAAGAATCCATTGATTTAATTCACCATCAGCTAAAACAACAAGGCTTTGCTGAAAAAGAATTAGTGGTTGTGGATAGTCATTTTCAAGCCGAGCACTTGTTTGAGCTTACCACTAATTTTTCTTTATTTAGTGAAAAAAAACGCATCGAATTGCAATTGACTGATAAGTTTCCTGAAAGCTTTACCGCCACATTGAATACATGCTTATCTCATGACAATCCTAATGTAGTGTTTGTGATTCGCAGTAATAAGTTATCCGCCAGTCAAGTTAAAACCAAATGGTATACCGCATTTGAAAAACGAGGCTGCCATATTACTGTTTGGCCTATCGAGCATAATCAACTTCCTGGCTGGCTTCAGCAACGCGGCAAAAAGCTTGGTCTTCACTTCACACCTGAAGCCATTGCCGCTTTAGCAGAATCCTGTGAAGGAAACTTATTGGCGGCTAAACAAGCTTTGGAAAAATTAAGCTTATTCAAACATGAAAAACCCATAAGCCTTGATGAAATCTTAGCGTTTCAGGTTGATGAGTCACGTTATACTATTTTCCATTTGACCTCTACTTGCCTGATGGGTGACGCCCAAAAAGCTTGGCATATGCTTGATCACCTTCAAGCAGAAAATACCGAAGAGACTATTATTTTGTGGTCCTTAACTAAAGAACTACGGCTTTTAGCCACTTTACATCAAGAAAGTCGTCATCAATCACTTGATGGTTTATTCAAACGCTATCATATTTGGGATAAACGCCAGCCAGAAATTCGCCGCGCCCTAAGTCGTTTAAACTATGCCACCTGCTTATCTTTACTCCAGCAAGCCAGTGAAATTGATAAAATGATTAAAGGCGTGGTCAGTGAAGATGCTTGGCAAGCATTACGGCGTTTTATTATTAACCTGACTCAGGCTAAACCGGTGCTGACTCAAGACTAGTATAAGTTGTTGGCCTAATCTGATTTTTTTCAGCAAGTGAGTACAAAATTTAGATTTGCTGCTGGCATCACTTAAGTCTAAAATAACAGTGAACAAACCTCCATAAGGAAAACCTTAATCTAATGCCAAATTTAGCCAGCAATAATACGCTCAATCTTGTTAGAAACGCTCTAGAAGATATGAAGTCCCAAGACATGATAGTGCTTGATGTTAAAAACATCACTACAGTCACCGATCACATGGTTATAGTTAGCGGTACTTCCACTCAACATATTCGCGCCATGGTCAATCATCTTATAACCCAAGCCAAGCATCATGGCATTGAAGTACTTGGCTCAGAGGGCGAAGAGACTGCAGAATGGATTTTGGTGGATTTAGGCAATGTGATTATCCATGCTATGTTGCCAGAAATCCGTGAATATTACGAACTTGAAAAGCTTTGGTCTGTAGACTCCAGTGAAATGGCTTTAGCTTAGATGCCTATTAAGATTCTAGCCGTCGGCACCAAAATGCCGGATTGGGTTGCTCAGTCTTATACAGACTACGCTAAACGCTTACCACGTGATTATGCGCTAAATTTGATTGAAATTCCTGCTCAAAAGCGTGGCAGTGGCTCGGATACCAGTTCCATTTTAAAAAAAGAAGCCCAAGCCATAATGAATCATATTGATTCGACTGACACCGTGATTGCTTTAGAAGTGAAAGGCCAAAACTGGAGCACAGAACAGTTAGCACAAAAACTTCAAAACTGGCATGACCAATCTCAATCTATAATTTTTTTAATTGGCGGACCGGAAGGTTTGCCTGCTTCTTGTATTGAAAGGGCCAATCTAAAATGGTCATTATCAAATTTAACTTTCCCCCACCCCTTAGTTAGAGTCATTTTAGCCGAGCAACTTTATCGAGCCTGGACTATTATTCAGAATCATCCTTATCATCGAGCTTAAAACATGAGGCAAGTTGTAAACTTAGGCATTCTTGCTATTACCCTGAGCCTATGGGGTTGTGCGAGCCAACCCAGTTATCATATTACTGAAAAAGATGGCGCCCCTTCTTCCACATTACTCTCCAAAGTCCAAATTAATGCCATTAATAATGCTACTCCTACTCAAGAAGCCGTGAGCGATAAGGGCAACCCTGAATTCTATGTCACCAATAATCAACGCTATCTTGTTTTACCTACAGCTGATGGATACCGTGAAATTGGAATTGCCTCTTGGTATGGCACCCGCTTTCATAGCTTAAAAACTTCCAATGGCGAACCCTATGACATGTTAGCGATGACAGCTGCCCATAAAACTCTACCATTGCCTACCTATGTCAAAGTCACTAACTTGGAAAATGGCAAAAGTGTTGTCGTTCGAGTCAATGATCGCGGCCCATTTAAACCCGGACGGATCATTGACCTGTCCTACACCGCCGCCGCAAAATTAGACATGCTGGCTAAAGGCACAGCTAAAGTGGAAGTTGAAGCTCTAACCCCTTTCCCCAGCCCTTTGGCGCCAAGCAATAAATATCACTACTACTTGGAACTTGTAACAGCCAAAGACCCTGGCATTATCAATGGCTACTTAAAACGCTTAAACAATCATAGCGTAATGACCAATATAGTATTAAAAGAACGCAAAGATTGGTATATCCTACAAGCCGGCCCCTATGACCGCGCCATGCAAGCAGATGATCAGGCTAAATATTTAGTTAGCATAGGCTTTAAAGACCCGAGGTTGTTTCAAAGAGCACGGGCAGTAACAAATTAATGTGGGTTTATAAAATAGAATCCAGTATTATATTCTTTTTAAGACAGCCGCAAAGATTCGTTCATGTCCTTTCACAAACTCAGGACGAACGGTTAGAAGAAATGACTATTGAACTGGGATCCTATTATGAGCGAAGAACACAACCCGCCAGAAGTAACCAAAACCCACTTTGAATTTCCATGCTTGTTTCCAATCAAAGTCATGGGCGATCAAGAATTTGATCTAAAAAGCTTTGTGAAAAAAACACTAGAAGAACATGTTAAAGACCCAAGCACCATTACCATCCACTCACGCCTAAGCTCCGGCGGAAAGTTTATTTCAGTTACCGGAACTTTTATGGCCGATAGCAAACAACAACTCGACACCATTTACCACATTTTTACTAAGCACAAGCATGTTAAAATGGTCCTGTAATGTCTAATGCAGAGCTAAAGGTTCATAATTTAGGCTTAATTGAGTATTGCGCCAGTCTTGAAGCCATGCGTAGCTTTACTCAACAACGACAAGCTGAAACGATAGATGAAATATGGTTGTGCCAGCACCCTGCGGTATTTACTCAAGGCAGGCATGGCAAACCAGAACATATTTTAAACCCCCACCAAATACCTGTGGTACATACCGACCGTGGGGGCCAAGTTACTTATCACGGCCCTGGGCAACTGATTATTTATTTTCTGTTGGACATTAAACGTCGCAAACTAGGCATCAAAAAACTAGTGGAAACTATCGAAGTTTGTGTGCAAAAAACCTTAGCGGATTGCGGCATCGAAAGCCATTTAGTCTGTAACGCTCCTGGCGTTTATGTCAAACAATGTAAAATAAGCTCTATTGGTCTTCGCGTAACCCATGGCTGCACCTATCATGGCCTAAGCTTAAATGTTGATATGGACTTAGCTCCATTTAGCTATATCAATCCATGTGGCTATCAAAACTTACACATGACCCAAGTAAAAAACCTTAATCCGAACACCAATCTGCTAGCAATTGAAGCAAGTTTTGTGGCACACTTTAGCAAAGCATTAGCGTATCACCCTATTTTCGAGGATCAGTAATGGCCTGCACCCCAAAACCTGAAAAACAACGCGATTTTGATAAACTCTCTCGCATCCCCATCAAGATTGAACCCACTGAAAACAGCGAACGTAAGCGTTTACCACGCTGGCTTTACACCTCACTGCCTAAAGCCTCCGAAGGCTCGACTATTTCATTTATCAAAAAAGAACTTCGCTCCAAAGGTTTATCCTCAGTCTGTGAAGAAGCCTCTTGCCCTAACTTGCCTGAATGCTTTAGCAAAAAAACCGCAACCTTTATGATTATGGGCGATCTTTGCACTCGCCGCTGTAGCTTTTGTGACGTGGCTCATGGCAAACCTAAACCCCTTGATAGTGATGAACCTAAAAAATTGGCTGAATCCATCCATAAAATGGGTTTAAAATATGTGGTAGTAACCTCGGTGGATCGCGATGATTTACGTGATGGCGGCGCCAATCATTTTGCTGAGTGCATTCAAGAAACTCGCTTGTTAAACCCTGGCATTAAAATTGAGATCTTGGTTCCAGATTTTCGCGGTAAAAACCGCATGCAAATCGCTCTTGACGTCTTTACCAGCAATCCGCCCGATGTATTTAACCATAATGTGGAAACCATCCCAAGACTATACCCACAAGCTCGTCCTGGCTCTGATTATCAATGGTCATTAAGCTTATTGAAAAATGTTAAAGAATGCTTGCCACACGTGCCAACAAAATCTGGCCTTATGCTTGGCTTGGGTGAAACCAATGAGGAAATTGAAGCAGTGCTAGTTGATCTACGGGCCCATAACGTGGATATGTTAACTATAGGCCAGTATTTACAACCTTCTAAATTTCACTTGCCGATTCAGCGTTATGCCACGCCTGCTGAGTTCAAACACTTAGGTGAAGTAGCAAAAAAATTAGGATTTAAAAATGTTGCCTCCGGCCCTAATGTCCGCTCTTCATATCATGCGGAAACTCAGGTTGAAGGCGATATGATTATAAACCTATAACTGATTATTCTGGCATTGCTTCATAATCTGTGGCTACTCGAGGCCTAGCATAAACCTTAGCCGCGGCAGCTCCAACTGCACAACCAACTAGAGAGGCTAGCGCTGGGGCAGCAAGGGTCAAGTTTAGGCTTGCAGCAGCACTTAAATGTAGAGCGGAAGCTAATGGCTGCGATAACCCTAAAGTAGTAGTACAACCCACAAAGCACCCCTTCACTGCATAGGCTGCCGCCCTATCATTCAGTAAAGAAGTGGTCATGCCACACCAATTTGCTTCGGGCTGAGGCGCATTAGTCATAACCATTGGCTCAGGTCGCTCACTAATTCTCTCCTCACTGCCTGAGGCAGTGATAGGAATAAATAACCTTGCAACTGATTCATCCACAGCTAATTGCACGGAATCATCGGGATTTCTAATAGATAAAATGCGTCCTGAATATGCCATATCGAACTTACCTCCATGTTAGCTTAGTAGCAAGTCTATCAGTTAAACATTAAGGATTTATTAACAAATAGGCAAAGCGCTTGCTCAAAATGTTAGGCAATCTTTAACATAAAGCATGCAAAGTTATAGTAGGATTGATATACGAACCAACTAACGAGCCTCAAGTTGGCGAGTTTGTCTGGCTACTTTATCCAAAATACCATTGATAAACTTATGGCCCTCTTCAGCGCCAAAGGTATGGCCTAGATCGACATATTCATTAATGACGACTTTATAAGGCACATCGATTCGATGCATAAATTCATATATAGCCAGTCTTAAGATTGCTAATTCAACCGGATTAATCTCTTTTAAATTCCGCTCAGAGGAAGCTTTTGAAATAAGCTGGTCAATTTCAGTTAATTGCTCAGGCACGCCATGAACTAAAACCTTAAAAAAGTCCCAATCTACTTTATGATGGCTATTAGCCACCAAATATTGAGCTTCAATTTGATGCAAAGCATCGCCCGTAATTTGCCATTGATAAACAGCTTGCATGGCAAATGACCTTGCTTTGTGACGTGCTTTTGGACTCATACCCATATTTTTTTATGCCTGATGTTCTTGTCGATATTGGACCAAATCTGCAATGGTTCCCATCTTTAATTGATGACGAGCAGCCAATTCTTCTAAATCTGGTCGGCGCGCCATAGTACCATCTTCATTTAAAATTTCAATGATTACAGCAGCCGCTTCAAAACCTGCCAATACCGCTAAATCGGTGCTGGCCTCTGTGTGACCGTTACGCACTAGCACCCCGCCAGGCTGGGCCATTATAGGAAAAATATGCCCTGGACGCACTAAATCAGAAGGCTTTGCCTCAGGCTTTGCCGCCATTAGAATGGTGTGCGCCCGATCATAAGTTGAAATCCCTGTGCTCACTCCTGTAGCGGCTTCAATGGATTCCGTGAAATAGGTATGATGGACCCGCCCCGCTCCTGGCTTTACCATTAATTGCAAATCCAACTGCTCACAACGGGCCTTTGACATCGGCATGCAAACTAAACCACGCCCAATTGTAATCATGAAGTTGATATGCGCTGGCGTCACACACTGTGCGGCCATCACTAAATCGCCTTCGTTCTCACGGTGCTCATCATCCACGAGAATAATCATTTTCCCGGCTTTAATTTCTGCAATGAGCTCTGGAATAGTATTGAATTTCATAGGCTGCCTTAAATTTTAGCCTTAAGTTTACTAAGCCTGCTGCTTACAAGCAATTATAAAATCAGCTAGAATGCCAGCAACTTAACACAAGGAAACCTTTTTATGCTAACTGTTATAATTGCCATTATCTCAGCCTATGTTATTGGCTCTATTAACTGCGCCATAATTATCTGTCATGTCATGGGCCTGCCCTCCCCTCGCTCAGTAGGCTCTGGTAATCCCGGAGCTACCAATGTATTAAGGTTAGGCAACAAAAAGGCCGCCGGGCTCACTTTAGCCGGTGACTTTATCAAAGGCGTGTTACCTGTAGCGATTGCGCATGCCTTACACTTTACACCCATGCTAATGGCTTGCGTGGGCTTAGCCGCCGTTCTTGGGCATATTTTCCCGGTATTTTTTGGCTTCAAAGGAGGCAAAGGGGTGGCAACTTTAGTCGGCGTGTTATTTGCACTCAACCTATGGCTAGGCTTAGCTTTCGCCCTAAGCTGGTTTGTAATGGCCAAGGTATTCAAAATTTCCTCTCTATCCTCGATTATTGCCACCTTGTTAAGCCCAGCATTTGCGTACTTTTTGATGGGCCAAGAAACCCTCGCCCCCATGGTGATATTGGCAGCCATCGTGATTATTCGCCATCACAGCAATATCAAACGTTTACTTTCTGGCACTGAAAGCAAGATTGGTCAGAAGGCAAAATCAAGTTAAGGAGGTTTATTGGCATGTATTGGCAGCCATATTAAAGAATGTTGCTTAATAGACTGTTGCCATGTTAATTCTGCCTCACGCCAAGCTTTACACCCTGACTTAGATTCGCTAGAATGCATCGGTCGACAGCAAAGGGCTAGCTCCTTTGCCTCTTTGTCGGGCCTATAGCTCAGTTGGTTAGAGCAGAGGACTCATAATCCTTTGGTCCTAGGTTCAAGTCCTAGTGGGCCCACCAATAAATTTAATGCATTTAGCGCAGTTGGGTCTCCTGGTAAAACGGGGCACTTTACTTCATCCCCACAACACTCTAACTCTTAATCGATAATTTTCAAAGTTTCTAAACCCATACGCTCTTCTTTGTATTAACTTCATCTTGCGATGAAAGCTTTCTGCCATGCCATTTCTCTTGGCAAACGCCCACATTCGCACAATCCCCTCAAGCCAATTATAAATTGTTTTACCCAGAGTCTGCAGCGCCTAAATGGACTATGTTTTAACGCATTAACCATTTCTAGAAACTTGGGCGGCGGACGCCGATAATCTTCTTTCTTCTTGTACTTGGCAGATTGCTTAGCCCTTAAGGCAGACAATGTTTCTTTGTTGAGTTTAATGACCTTGCCCAGGGCTTGATAAGCTAGTACTACCGCTTGATCAATTTGACGAATAACATGAAAGCGATTAGCCACGAACTTAGCATTGAAAAAGTACATCTTAATTGATGATCGATATTTTGAGCTTAAATTAATACACATCGCCTTGACATTGCCCTTGTCAGGCAAGCTACCAAGATACTATGCTAAGGCGGCGGCTGGTAGCACTTTAAGTCATAATTGTCATTTTAGTAATATTATATTCAATTTACTTCACACTTAATTTAGTAGTTGTTGCTTCATGTAATTTGAATACTATTTATGAACAATTTGCCAAAGAGCTTAAAAAGGTTTCTTTTCAAAAGACGATTTTTCAAATATCTATATGCAAACTGTGTTAATTATTTTAGTATTCTTTACACGTTAAGTATTAATCGTACATCACTACCAACAATGCAGAGGTATCTATGCCTACTACCGGACAAGAGTGGAAAGAAAAAGGAAATACATTTTTTAAAAATGGTCACTACTTGAAGGCCATAGAAGCTTATGATAAGGGCATTACAATTGCACCTGACATGCCTGAGTTATGGTCAAATAAAGGCAAGGCATTATATCAGCTAGACAGGAATGAAGAAGCCATTGTCTGTTTAGAAAAAGCAATAGCGCTCAAACCAGATTATGCAACGGCTATAGAAAGCCTAGCCAAAGCAAAAGAAAGGACTTTAGCTGAACCGATGGCCGGAGCTGGCTCCGCAACACCATTTGCGAGCTTGGCTATAGATCCGCTTGTTAAAGTTCTATCTTTTCCAAAGCCCAAAACGGTAGTTTATGAAGGCAAAGAAGTCTCTTTGACGGAAGCAGAAACTATGCTTGGAAAACCTTTTACCTCAGAGCTTACTATTCGTGAAAGCCGATTTAAAGACTACATTGATTACAGCCATAATGAACTAATCTGCAATTTCCTTAAAGCCAGCATTGATTTACCTGCGCCTATTGATCCCACGTATTTAAATATTATTAATCAAGGCTCATTTGGACATAGCGTTATGGCGCATAAACCTATTCCTCGAGGCGCGGTGCTTGGTTACTATTTTGGAGAAATATTGCCCGGAAATACTAAAGTATCGCATTCAGCGTATGACCTTAATTTATGTAATGACGTATCTTCTCCCGAAGCACATTTACGGTTTAACATTATCATCAATGATGAATGGTCTTTTATGTCTTTGTTAATGCATTTGCCAAAAGAAAATAAATTGCTGCATGAATATGCCGGTATCACTGAAGCAAAAGATGTTGCTACAGCTAATGTACAATGGGACACGGTTAATCTGTTCACTAAAGATAAAACCAGAGGTGCGGCAATTGTCGTCATGTTTGCTCAAAGAGATATAGCAGCGGGCGAATTAATTGGTTTTGATTACCGCCCCGGCTATTGGTTAATTAGAGGTATGGAACCAACTTTATTTAATAAAACAACACTTTGTCCCATCGCTGGTACCAAATTGAAACCAACGTCTTTTTCATCTCTAACTGACTCATCTCATGACTCCCCTATTATTCAGACTTTAGGTAAAACAGCCAAAGAAGCAGGGCAACCTGCTTATAACAAAAAACTAGGTATGTCGCCTGCTGAAATTGCTTTTAGCATGATCGAAAGTAGAAAAAGACAAGCGGCTAAAGCGAGCAAGTCAGTGCGTCCTGGTTATTAGGCAACATACATCATTATAGTTTTAATGGTGCCTTGTAATTACAAGTGACTTTATTATAAGTATTAAGACTGCTGATTTTGCTTTAAAAGCATGTGAAGGGAGCTAGATCTTTTGCAAGCTACTCTTCGCTCGCTGTAATCAACAATAGCTGTTTGATGGATAAAATTTAATTCTTAAATACAAAATTAAAGGAAAAATCATGTCATTGAGAAATTTAATTACAATATTAGCATTTTTAGGTGCCGCTCGAACTGAAGCTGCAAGATTATACACTATTATCAATACCTCAATAACGACTGATTTTGTTTTTAACGGAACCGTCAACTGTACGTTCACCCAAATTTCTAATCCTAATATGATAATTAATGTGGCTGGGCCGGTAGAATCAGATTGTCCTATTAACCAACAATTCAGTCTTCCTGGGGATACTAGTTATAATTGCACACTTACCGTTGGTGAGCCAACTTTAGCAAGCTTAGGGGCAATCAGTATCGCATCATGGACTTATATTACTGCTGATTGCCTGGGTGACATTACAGCACGGTCTGCAATAACTCCTACACTTTAATTTGACACATTCCTGGCACACTCACCCCAAATTTTGGCAAAAGTGTGCCACAACTACAAATTTAGCAGATTCTTAATTTAGTCATAAAATATAAGTTGAAATATTGATCAATTCTTCGTAGGATAATGTGAATCGATCTAAAAAGGTATTACGTAAGTGCGCAAATAAAGCTTAATTTTCGGAAAATTTCCAAATGGAAATTATGTTAATCTCTGTCCGGAGAGCTTTATTATGAAGTCGCAACTTCCTTTTATTCATATCCATCATTTATCCCATACTATTGAAAACGGATTGTTATTTGATGATCTATCTTTAAGCTTTAGATTTCAAAAATCAGAATGGCTTGGTGCTAATGGCATAGGACAATCTAGTTTTTTAAACTCATCACCGACGAATTTTAGTCTTTTTAGGCTCTTTCGATAGAGGGCATAATTCCTTACCAATCTTAACATTACGGCTTTTTATAATACCCCACTTCAAGGAGACAAGAATTAATGATGAAGCATAATAATTTTGATATTCAACAGCACAATAGCCAAGCTTGGGATAAGGCTGTTGAAAAATTATGTCAATGGACTCAACCGGTTAGCAGTGAAATCATAACGGCAGCTAAACAGGGCCAGTGGCAGGTCCATCTCACCCCAAAACCTTTTCCTAAACACTGGTTAGCTGAAGTTAAAGGCTTAGATATTCTTTGCCTGGCCTCAGGTGGCGGGCAGCAAGCGCCAGTTTTAGCGGCAGCTGGTGCTAATGTTACGGTATTTGATAACTCAGCTCAGCAATTAGCTCAAGACCGCATGGTAGCAGATAGAGATAACTTATCACTTAATATTATCCAAGGCGATATGTGTGATCTTTCGGCATTTGCCAATGAAAGCTTTGATATTGTATTTCACCCTATTTCCAATTTATACGTGCCTGAAATAAGGCCTGTTTGGAATGAAGCCTATCGAGTGTTACGTCACGGCGGAAAACTATTATCAAGCTTTTACAATGCGACAGTCTTTATTTTTGATCGAGACTTAAAGCTAGCTGAAGAAGGATTACTAAGGCCCAAATACAAGCTACCGTACTCTGACCTCACAAGCCTAAACCCTGATGACCCCCGCCATGATCAGATTAAAGCTGGAGAGCCTATCTTTTTTGGCCACACTTTAACAGATCAAATAGGCGGGCAAACTGATGCAGGATTTTTAATTGCCGGTTTCTATGAAGATGATTATCCAAGTAAACGTTTTTTTATTGAGGAGTTTTTACCCACTTATATCGCCACTTATGCAATAAAACCATAATACCTTGGCACACTCCCCCAAAATTTTGGCAAAAGTGTGTCACATCTCATATAGTAATGAGCTGAAAGTGATTGAGTTCATAATTTTGATAAAACCAGGCTTAAAGCCCTAATGACTTGTCATTTTTACTTCCAGCACTAAGTAAATCCAAACCACTTGCTTTATCATATTTTTTATTCATCTCCCCTATTAATTAAGAGGGAATTAACCAATATTTATGCTATGAGAAAGATATTTCCCTATAAATACATCAAATTTATTGAAATTTGCTTTATTAATCAAAAGCAATTATGCTTCGCCCCAGTAAACCAACCCCGGGGATTACTATGCCAGTGTTCGAAAGCGGTGCTAAGTCAGATTTTTTTGCAAATGAAAATAGCTTTACAATGCGTATTTTTAGTTTTTTAACGCCAACTGATATTGCCAATTTATATCAAGTAAATAAAGTGACTCATCGCAGTATCAGCAATATGCTCAACCGTCCTGAACATTATGACTTAGCAGTCGAAACTCAGCGAGTACTCACGGCCAGAGCCCTATTATCATCAGACAACGCCATTTCTACGCTTCGTACACGTCATATTTTAAGTAGTAGCAGAGCAAGAGCTGCCTTGACAAGTACTGAACGTCAACAAATTTACACTCGATTAGCCACCCGGGATTTAATCATTCTATCCAACCGATTCGATTTGTGCGATGAGGTTAAGTCTGAACTTCTTGCTCGAAATAAGCAAGCTCTTAAACGTTGGCCAATATTTATTGCTATAGGCCTGTGTATAGCATGTGGCATTGGTTTATCTAGCCTGTTACCAAATAACAGGAGAGGAGTATCTGAAATGGGCAGCTTAGGTACTTATTTTAAGTTCACTACAGGTTTGTTATTTGCCAATATTTTGGCCGATATTCCTTTAATGGGATTACTACTTTATTTACTAAATACAAATAAAATTACGCCCTTTAGACCCTCTTTCAGGGGAATGGATAATATCTATAAGGCCGCGCTATTATCATCCGCCGCGCTCATTATGATTCCATTGGCTCATAGCTTACTAGATGAGAGACCATTTGAACAACAACCAATATATTCAAAATTTCAGTTAACCTTAGAGACGGTTCTCAACAACTCGACGTCTTTAGCTTTTAATTCAATTTTAGCTAGCAATTGTGGCTTAATTCCAGATACTAAGCCTTCCGTTTATGATAAAAAATATGAAGATGAAGCTTATGAATCCCATAAAGATAGTATTGCTATAATGAGTCTATCTGAACTTAAGGCTGCAGCAGCCCCAAATATTTCTCACCTTGACCACTATCATTTAATCAGCCCGCTTTATATGACATCAGAATTTAAAGCTAATTTAGATCGTGAAATAGAGCAAAGAATTAGCAAAACCACGGCTAGAACGGCAAGCATTTTTTCAGCTCCACGCGTAGAGAATATAACCGCTAGTTCGATTCCAAGAGAGACTACCCAAAGCATAGCTCCCCCTGAAGCTGAAGTTTAACCAATAGTCCTTAAGCTTTAGTTTAGGTCTCTAATGTCCATTCCTAGCAACAGCCGATTGAAGCGCCAAATTGACATTTGTTTTTTTGGCGCTCACCAAATACCCTTTACCCTTACTAGAGAAGGCTGAATCACGCTTTATTGATTGAGAAGAGAAATTAAAATTACCATTAATTTACTCAATATGAGATCAATTAGCTTAAACATAAATTCTCAAACTAACCCTTTAAGAATAGGTAATAACATTACTATTAATTCCTCTTTCAAAGCTTGTGATATTATCCAAAGTAGTTTTTACGATATTTTCTAAAGCTTCTTTAGTAAAGTAGGCTTGATGACCTGTGATCAATACATTGGGAAAGGATTGTAGCCTTATGAACTCATCGTCAAAAATAATGTCATTGGAATGATCCTGAAAAAAGAGTTCGCGTTCATGCTCGTATACATCCAGACCTAAAGCTCCTATTATTCCTATTTTCAATGCACTTATAGCCGCTACTGTATCAATAAGCGATCCTCGCCCTGTATTAATGATTACAACGCCCTTTTTCATCTGAGCCAAACTAGCATTATTGATAAGATAGTAGGTTTCTGGATTTAACGGGCAATGCAAAGTGATAATATCTGAAATTTGAAACAGCTCCTCTTTAGTCGTATAGATTACACCTAAATTTTGACAAATTTCATTAGGGAAAGGGTCATAGGCGATTAGTTTACAATCAAAACCGCTAAGTATCTTAGCCAATACGTTACCAATCTTCCCCGTTCCAATTATCCCAACGGTTTTGCCTTGCAGATTAAAACCTAATTGGCCTTCTAATGAAAAATTATGACGGCGAATTTGATCATGGGCTCGGGTAATTTTTCGAACCAGCGCTAAAATCATTCCCAGGGTAAATTCTGCAATGGCATGGGGGGAATAACTTGGAACACGTACAACCGTAAGATTTAATTCACCAGCTGCTTTCAAATCGACGTGATCATAACCTGCTGAACGCAATGCAATAAGCTTAATGCCATGTTGCTTTAATGCTGACAAGACATCTCGAGTAAGATCATCGTTAACAAAACAACATACCGCCTCATAACCTACAGCCTGACTGACTGTGTCTTGATTAAGGACCGCTTCAGTAAACTGCAAATCATGTTGGCCATTATTGAAGGATTGAAAGTAAGGAATTTCATAACTCTTAGCACTATAAGTTAACACTCGCATAATGCAGCTCCATAATAGGATAAAGCTTAAAGCTAAGTCATATTAACACTGTATACTATAAAGCTATTGTTATGGTACCAGTGACACCCCACATTGAGGTCATTTCAAACCTACAGTGCTAGTCTATCACTAGACTTATTTGCCGTGATATAACTAGCTGATAGTAATAAATCAACTGAGCTGTGGGGCAGGCGAATTATCATGTCACATCTACAGGCAGCCATATTTGATATGGATGGAGTGGTTATTGACTCAGCTAAGCTGCATTACACTGCTTGGAAAGCTGTATTGGATAAATTTTTACATTGCTATTACTTATCTCATAATGTCAAATTTCATGCCTTTACCGAGCAAGATTATCTTTATTATGTAGATGGAATTTCACGATATGATGGAGTAAAACGCTTTTTAGATTCACGACAAATAATTTTACCTGATGGCACTAAACAATCTAGAGCTTTAAATACTATTTACGGGATTGGTAATCGTAAAAACGCATTATTTCATCGGCTTATTGAACAAGATAATGTAAAAAGTTTTTCAAGTTCAATTAGATTTATTAAGCTTTTGCGTAAACAAGGAATTAAAACAGCCTTAATCTCTGCCAGTAAAAACTGCAACTCGATTCTCAAATCTGCTCACGTAACCGATCTTTTTGATGTCACCCTTAGCGGTCATGTTATCGAAAGAAAGCATATCGCGGGCAAACCAGCGCCTGATATATTTCTAGAAGCTTCTAAGCGACTTAACCTTCCCCCACAAGATTGCATGGTTATTGAAGATGCCTTATTAGGAGTTCAAGCCGGTCATGCCGGTAAATTTGGCCTTGTAGTGGGAGTGGATCGCAACAACTTGGGTTCGGCCCTATTTAGAGAGCATGGTGCTGATATTGTCGTTACCGACCTGAGCGAATTGAAAGTAAAGGGGGTTAAACATTGGTTTGAATATAAACTCAACTATATTTTTGATAATCAAGCTAAGCTTAACCCCGACTTTGACTTAGAGCTGAAGGGTAAAAAATTAGCCCTATTTTTTGATTATGATGGCACCCTTACTCCTATTGTTAGCCACCCTGATCTTGCGATTATTCACCCGGCAATGCTGTCATGCTTAAAAAAATTAAGTCAGCATAATGTTGTTGCCATCATAAGCGGCCGTGAACTAAAAGATCTGAAAAGTAAAATTCACCTGGACAATGTTTATTATGCCGGCAATCATGGGCTGGAAATTTCGGGGCCAAAATTAACCTACAGCACCGGCTCAAACTTTATTGCTGAAATGCAGTTAGCATATAAGACCTTAGTTAAGCGACTTGGCATGATTAAGGGCATCTTTATTGAAAACAAACGCTATTCATTGTCCGTACATTTTCGACTGGTAGCAGAGTATGAACTTAGCAAGATCCAGCAAATTATCGATTTGGTCTTACAGCACCACCCCAGCCTTGTGAAACATGGTGGCAAAAAAGTTATCGAAATTCGTCCAAATATGGTGTGGGATAAAGGTAAAGCTGTGCAGTGGTTACTCAGCAATTTACAATTATCTAGGCCCACCATTTTGCCCATATACATAGGGGATGATATCACTGACGAAGATGCTTTTCTCGCCCTTAAAGCAAGTGGAATCGGTATTATTGTTACTAATTCTCGACAGCCTACTAAAGCTAAATATTGCCTAAGAGACCCAGAAGAAGTTAAAAAGTTTTTACAAGTGCTTATTACAAGGGGCACAGCATGAACCCTTGGCATTTGACCTACAAATCCTTTGAAGCTGCTAAAATTGGTTTAAGAGAAGCTCTTTGCACGCTTGGCAATGGCTATTTCGCCACTCGTGGCGCTACTGAAGAAGCTAGTGCTGATGAGCTTAATTACCCTGGCACATATATTGCAGGCGCATACAATGGCTTGCCAACCCATATTGCTGGACGATTGCTGTACAATGAAGATTTAGTCAACTTCCCCAATTGGCTTTTGTTAAAAGTCTATCCGCAAGATGCTCAGCCAAACTGGTTAAGCTGTAATACACTTAATGATGTTAACTATTTACTTAAACTTAATATGCAGCAGGGAATATTAAGTCGAAAAATCGAGTTTTGTGATACTCAAGGTAGACGAACTCAGATTATAAGTCGAAGACTGATAAGCATGGCAAACCCTCACCTATCTGCTATTGAGTATAGCTTCACCCCGCTTAATTGGTCAGGCCATATAATAATAGCTTCCGGCCTTGATGCATCGGTAAAAAATTCAGGCGTTGCTCGTTATCAAGAACTCAATACTCATCACCTTGATATCCTTAATTATAAAAACCTGGATAACACTGCATTGATAGTGACGCAAACCAATCAATCTAGATTGCAAGTGGCTCAAGCTATAAGAACTCAGGTTTTCAATACAGGAAAACTATTATTAAAGATGCCAGAAACTCAATTTGATACAAATATCATCACGCAATTATTTAAAGTTATGGCACACAAAGGCCAAACACTGAGAATCGAAAAGTTTGCCGTGATCCATACTTCAAAAGATTATGCTAGCACTGAAGCACTATCAGAAGCAGAAAAATTAATATTAGCAACTGACTCGTTTAAAGCTGCCGCCAATAGCCATATTCTAGCCTGGAAACAACTATGGCAGCATCACGATATAGAAATTGGTAGGAACAACGCTGAGCAACAATGTATTCGCTTACATATTTTTCATTTACTTCAAACCCTATCGCCCAATTCTATTGGCTTAGATTGTGGCGCGCCTGCAAGAGGCTGGCATGGCGAAGCTTATCGAGGCCATATTTTTTGGGATGAGCTTTTTATTATTCCCTATTACACAGTACAGCATCCACAGATAGCACGTTCTTTGCTTATGTATCGCTATCGGCGTTTGCCAGCAGCTCGACAGCTGGCAAAGCAGCATGGTTATAAAGGGGCCATGTACCCATGGCAAAGTGCAAGCAATGGTGAAGAAACTAGCCAACAGTGGCATCTTAACCCCAAATCTCAAACCTGGGGACCAGATTATAGCGCCAACCAACGGCATGTTAATTCAGCCATTGTATTTACTATCTGGGATTATTATCAACATACTCATGATGTGGAATTTCTTAGTCATTATGGGGCAGAAATGATATTAGAAATTGCACGATTTTGGGCCAGTATTGCTACTTTTAATCAAAAAAAACAACGCTTTGAAATTAAAAATGTGATGGGCCCAGATGAATATCATGAAAAATATCCTCAATCTTTAAAGCCCGGGCTTAATAATAATAGCTACACCAATATCATGGCAGTATGGGTGCTAGAACGAGCCTTAGAATTATTTGAAATTTTACCCAGCACCAGGCTAGAGGAATTAACAACCCTGCTTAATTTGACTAAGCAGGAATTGGCGCGCTGGAAAAAAATCACCCAAAGAATGTTTATACCTTTTCATGATGGAATCATTAGCCAATTTGAAGGCTATGAAAGTCTAAAAGAATTTGCCTGGCAAGATTACCAAGCACAATACGGCAATATTGAAAGACTAGATCGAGTATTAAAAAGTGAAGGCGACTCTCCTGATCATTATAAAGTCGCTAAGCAAGCTGATGTGCTTATGTTATTTTATCTACTCCCATTTGCGGAACTAAAGAAAATATTTCATCAACTAGGCTATCAGCTAAGCTCCAGCATTAAACAAAAAACAATTGAGTATTATCTAAGCCGTACCTCGCATGGCTCAACCTTAAGTAAAATAGTAATCAGCTCCATTTTGGCAGAAAGCAATCCAAAATTAAGTAGAGAGCTTCAACTTGAAGCTCTAAATAGCGACATCAACGATACTCAAGGCGGCACCACCCAAGAAGGAATACATTTAGGAGTGATGGCAGGGACAATTAGCTATATTCTAAAACATTATGCAGGCATAAATAATGTGAAAAATATCTTAACCCTTTCGCCCTGCCTACCTAAGGCCACACCCCGATTGAAATTACATTATCATTACTTAGGCAATGAATACCTCATCCACCTGACCCATCACTTTTGCGAGGTCACTTTATTAACAAAAGCCTCGTCTCAAACTATAAAAATCCGTAACAAAAAGGTAGCGTTGCAGTATCAAAAAGTCATCCGGATATCGCTTTTCAATAAGCACTCAGGCTTGCCACAGCAGCATCAAAGCTCCTGTGGCTAGCCCTCAAACACCACTTTGCCCCTGCTCCAGCTGCTGGCGCGTTATCATCCCTAGCTAACGCGACAATCACTTCCTGCTCCAGCTGCTGCTGGCGCCTCATCCCATCTAACGCGACTATCACTTCCTGCTCCAGCTGCTGCTGGCGCGTCATCCCTAGCTAACGCGGCGATCACTTCTTTAGCTGAACGCGGGCGCTTGGCTTCAGTTTGGTCCCAGCATTGGCGAATCAAATCAGCAAATTTTGTCGGCGCATCTGTTGGAATAGCCTCTCGCTCGCCACTTTTTACCCAGTCGATAACCAAAGCGGCATTGCCTCTCGCATCTGCAAATGGGATTTTGCGACTGGCGATTTCCCAATACACCACGCCTAAAGCGTACAAATCAGAAAGCTCAGTACATTTGGCGCCGCGTTTAAATAATTCAGGCGCCATCCATAACACGCTACCCACTTCTACGCCGCCTGTTCCAACGGTTGTAGTGGCTTCGGCTTTCACCTTTGACACCCCAAAGTCCGATAATTTAGCTCGCATTCTGTCATCTAATAACACATTCAAGCTTTTTAAATCGCGATGCACAATACCTTGATCATGAAGATAACTTAAACCCTGAGCAATATCTTTGGCAATGGAGAGCCTGACTGGCCAAGGCAATTCACTACTATTTCGTAAAACGCCATATAATGAGCCCTTAAGCATGAGTTCCATTACCATACAATACTTAACAGGCTCGACACATATTCCATATAAATTGACAATATTAGGATGGCGTAACTTAGCATGGATTTCTGCCTCTTTTTTAAATTCTGCCAAGGTGTCTTCTGGCAAATGTGAGACTTTAAATTGCTTCACGGCGACATCATAAAATTGCCACTTAGCTTGCTTAACTATACCAAAACCGCCCTCACCCAATATTTTGCCTGAAAATTTCAAATGTTCATAAGGAATGACCCCAAAGGCGGGGATAACAACAGCCGCTCCCTCAGCTTTGCTCTTAACTTCTTCCGCTTTAGCTTTAAAGCCGTAAGGAATGACACCAAAGGCTGGAACAACGAAACCCGCTCCCTCACCTTTGCCCTTAACTTCTTCCGCCTTAGCTTTAAAGCCTGGAAGTAAAAGCTCGACTATGGCATCATTTTTTCTAGCCTTGGCAATATCCACCGCTGTGAGCCCAGCTTTATTTTTAACATCTGGATTTGCTCCAGCGCCAAGCAAAAGTTTTGCAGCCTCAAGCTTATTTCTTTCTGCGGCAAACATTAAAGCCGTATTGCCCTTATTATCTTGTAAATCAGGCTTAGCTTTGGCGAGCAATAATTCTTTAATACCATCAATACAATTAGCCTTTACCGCTTCCATTAAAGCGGTATGCTCAGATGACCACACCTGCTTATTCACATCCGCTTTAGCCCTGATTAACAACCTTATAGCTTCTAAGGAACCTCTCCTTGAGGCTATTATTAAGGCCGTCTCGTCCGCATCCCAGGGCCTGCAATCAGGGTCACCACCTCGTGCAAGTAAATACTTTAAAATTTCAATATTATGGACTGCTACTGTCATATGCCAATAGCCTTTAGGAAGCCCGCGCTCAATTATGAATTTTACCATATCAAAATCGTCTGCCTTAATAGCAGAATCTAACGCAGTCAATCTCTGGTTATTAGTCGCCCTAAGATTAGCGCCGGCAGCAAGCAAAGTACACATCATATCGATATTATGTCTACTTGCTATCATATGCAATGCGGTATCCCCATTGGTATCACAGGCTGCAACATTTGCGCCGCGTTTCATTAGGAATTTAATCACTTCGATTTGACCACTTCCTGCCGCTTTTAGTAAGGGAGTTCTTTCTAATGAGTCATATTCAGATGGAAGAGATGACTCCACGTCTACCCCATACGTTCCGCTAGCAAGACAAGTTTCAATGGCTTTAATGTCGCCTCTTCCAACCGCATTATGTAAACGGACAAGGGTCGATTTAGTATAATCCCTATCAAACATGCATTTTCCTCTATTTAATCTAGAAATTTTTCAAGAGCTTAATATAATTTGCTAAAATATCAAACATATATCTCGAGCAATAAAGTTCATTCTCAATAAGCCAGCGCATGAAAAATCCTGAGCAATATCATTCAGTTATCGTGTAACGGGCTTGACTCGCAAATAAGCTATTGTCATTATCGTTCAAGGATAAAAAGGAGTTTACTATGAAATCTCAAACCACGTGGTCATTATCAAGCCTATTAGCATTGCCCGCACTTGCATTACTCGCTTTAAGCAAAGCCAGTTCTGAAGACCTGCCACAAGCCTGCGACACCTCTAATTCCTGTGAAATCGGCCAAAATTGTACCTGTACCGTCCCCGCAAACTCCTATAGAACTCGGTTCTTTTATTTTAATGCCACTCCTATTGAATCAGGCAATAATTATTCTTGTCATTTAGATGGTATGCTTGGAATTTACGAGGGAGCCAGTGTCCCAGAGGGGGCCAAAGTGGAGTGTGAGGACCCATGCAGAACTTTTCCAGTACGACTTACTATAGATGCGAGCAATATGACGGAAACTAATGGTAGCGCGCAGGTAAAATTCCAAGCGCCGCCGAGTGATACGTCCTGGGGTGTAACATTTGGCTGTGAAGGTTAATCCTTTTATTCATGGTTAAGCCCTATGAAAACTTTGATTCTGCGCATTACTCTTGGCGCAATGATATTGATTATCGGGCTCACCCAGAAGCCTATAAAGTTGGTAAGGGTGAGCAAGGCGTATTAATTTGTGAACCGTATAAAAGTGAAATTCTTCCCGCCTGGCGCTTTAAAACTCCTGACATAGCTCAAACTAGTGCCGAAACTATCTATCAACAATTCCTGAATTATTTAACACATAATGATTTCATTGGTGCAGATATGGCTCGTAAGTTCTTACAAATGGGATTTACTCGAGCCAGGCGTTACACCAATTATAAAGGCGGGCGCAAATATGATAAAGCCACGAGCGCTTTACTCAACAAAGGCACAGGTGATCCGCAAAAAGCCCTTAGTGCTGCTATTTTTTATGAATATTGGCAGCGCGCAGAACATCATGCTGATTATCAAAACTTAAAACAGCAATGGAAGCAAAAATACGGCTAGCTTAGCAGACTGTTGTTAAATGACCGTGGTGACATTTAATAGCTGTTTCAACATCAGCATGCTTATAAAATCTCCTTAATACTTGATAAGCCTACGGTATATATTTGCCAGTACCCAGTCGACCTCCTGGTCTTATTCGTTTGAGAAACATAGCCAAAGATTATCCTCTCAAAAATATCATACATTAACAATTTCAAGTACTTATGGTACTATTGCCCTGTCTCCAAAAGCTTATATAAGTTTAATCAAGGAGGTACTCATGAATAAGTTATCAAATGCATTATTAAAACTGTGCAAAATTCATCACAGTAAAACCTGGCATGATAGCCATCTTTCATTAGCTCGAAAGCTCGATAGCCAAGGTAAAAAGCTCGAAGCTTTGAGAGAATATGAACTCATTTTAGAAGATAATCCAAATGATAAAGTAGCACTCGCGCATTTGCTTATCATTAAAGATAGGCTGCATAGTTCAAATCGTTAATGCTGAAAAAATAGAATTAGAAAAACCAATATGCATACTGCTAAATCATCCGCTCAAGAACAAACTACCACTTTAGCAAATGCCGGAGCTGGCGCCCCCAATACTTTAGCACCCATTTATTCTGAGCCTCATTACGTTTCGGTCGCCCTGGGCCATGATTCAGCAATTTCAAGTACTATGAGAACTTATAAACCCACACCTCCTGGGCTTGCTACTCCATTCCCATCAACCGACTCCCCTAGCGAAGTCTTAGCAGCAAGATTACGTCGATCACTTTCTGTAGAAGAGTTACGTGATCGCCCTGCACTGATTTTAATTGCTCATAGCGACCCCTCTATTATTGCCACCTTGAGACGGCAATTTGATCTATTAGGCTTTCGAGTTGAAGTTGAAGAGGTCAGCAGTAGCCCAAGCCCTATTGCAAAAGATTTTGCCAAAGTTAGCGTGCAAAAAGTAAAAGACTTAGCCAAAGCCAGAGAACTTCCAATCGATCAGATCAAAGTCATTGAATACGAATTAAATTGTGGCAAGACTACTCAGACCCCCATCATAGCTGAAATGATCAAAGAATTTACTTCAGCATTTGAAAAAGTCTACGTCATTACCTTTAGTGGCGTAGATACCCATATTGAATTAGTTGAGAAAACCAAGGCTGAATTGTTAAAGGAAGGAATGCCTGCCAGCCAATTAGAACATTTTATTTTCAAACCCAAGTCTCAATTATCAGCTCGCGATTTAATGGCAACGGGTAAAGCCGCATTAGCAGAAGCCGGGATAACGGCTGAAGCAACAACCAAGGTGAGAATAAGTGCCACAAGCACTCCTCATACCCCAAGCGAGCTTGCAACCTCCACCTCTAATCTCACGGTCCTATCGCCTAGAACAGCTTTACTGTTGGGAAAAGTAAAACCCGCTTCTCCTATCACTTCAGCAAAGCCAGCTGACAAAGCTTAAAGCATTACTTACTGGTGTTTAATAATTTTAACAAGCCATGGATAAACACCAGCTCTTCCATATAAGTTAAAATTTGAGCCAGAACATTATGACGCAGGCTAATTTTTAGTAGGATCGCATTTTGTTCCGCTATACTTTTTTCAGTTTTCTCCACCTCTTTTTGCCTGAGAAAATTTTTGTAATTTGAATAAATATAGGAATAGCCATAATACGAAATTAAAGTAACGGCCATAGTTAATCCAATTAATTTGGTATGGGGGGCTAACCATATATTAACAATATGATACTGACCAAAGGATTTCATCACTTGCGGGGTCCCGGTTAAAAATACAAACATCGAGCCGAAACTCCCAAATAATACTGGCCCCACCCCTGCAAGCAAAACTAATATATTATTTTTAAACCACTTCGAAGCTCTTGGTACTATCTTTTCATTTTCCAGTGAAGGCGAGGTGAGGACCTTAAGATAAGAGGCAGAAGTAAGCGAACGCCCAGCTACATAATCTGAAAAGGAATAGTCTGAGTCGTAACTTGAGTCATCATCTTGTAAGGCAGCATGCTGAGAATCTAATTTCTGTGCTAGCTGTTTGATTGAGCTTAAAACATTGGCTAGTTTTTTATGAATAAAAGTCTCAATATTATGATCAAGTTGCTTAGGTAATCTATGACTAACGATATCCTCTAAAATCTCATCCCATTTCGTCACATCTTCTTTTGCTGTCAACATTTGAACAAATTGTTGCTTACGGGCTTCATCATCTTCCAAGCTTTCATCAAACTGATATAAAACCTCAATGATTTTGTTCGCGATTTTTTCAATTTCTGTACGGCGCTTCTCATTAATAAGGTCAATTATCTTCAATTCTATTAAGCGTAATTTTTTAGTAATGACCGTTTCTTGTGCCTTTTTGTACGTTAATTTATAGCTATAGTAGCCTATCCAAAGACTAGCCAATGCACAGAATGAGAGTACCCCAAGCAAAATGGGCAAGGAGCTTAGCTTAAAACCTAAATATCCGGACATGCCAAGCATGGCACCTAATATACCGGTAATGACTGCATTTAAAATAACCGCCACATTTCCGGCTTTTTCTTGGCCATTGGTATGAATACGTTCTTTTTGCTGCTCACTTAAATTTGTCAGTTGCAAAAAGCGTTTGAATTCTTCCGCTTTTAAATGCTTGGTTAAATGCTCTTTACCTAAACGCACATGTTTGAGCATGGTATTTAGCTCTAGCACACTTAAATTTTCAAGTGGCGTATTACCTTCCATAACTAGCCTCTATTTTGATTACGCATGTTAAAACCATACCATAAATAGGATCTTCCAGTCTAAGCTATCATTGCATAAGCTTGAATAACAACCTGCTCTTTAATAAGAACAGGCTTGAATACTCTAACATCAGCAGTTAAGCGATTTTTAACAAGTTGCTGGCAATATTTTGGCTATCGCTATTCCTATGATGCTCTGCCATGACCAAGCTTACTGCCTGGTTAGGGCGCGTTAAGGTGCTGACGGCTTGTTCCTTAAATTTTGCCAGGAAATAAGCTAATTCAGGAAACATAAAATCATGTCCCTTCGCATGACATTGAGCATAAACTTGCTGTGTTATTAGGTTAATGCTTTCTGGCGAAAATTGATCAATTACCGTTGCTATATCTTCTACCCCAAAACTTGATCTTGGGTTTAGCACATGCTCCACCCACATTTTTGCTATTAGTTTTTTATCTTCAGAAGCGTCAGCAATAACATTTTGTATAGTCGTTAAGCCTATTTTCTTATCGCATTCTGTTTTTAACAATTCAGCTTGAGCTCGTTCTAACATAATTTTATTCTGGTTTGACTCTGCTTCAAGCTGTTGAATAGTGTGTTTTTTCTGTCCAATTAAATACGATACCCAAGTTTTGACAAAACTGATATCCAATTCCTTATCAAGCTCAAGACCTTTAGACTTATAAAAGGCCTCATAATCTTTTTTCCTTAGCTCTGGATAACAACAATATTGCACGGCAGACAAAGTAAATTTTTTATCACATGCTATGCCCTCTGGTAACATACCCTTAGGTACTTCCATAAAAATGTGTTGCTTAGCCGCAATCTCAAATCCTTGGGCGCCTGCTTTATCGGCACTTATAATCGGATGCGTTAATGAATACAGTTCTTGGCGCATAGAATGCAATTTTGTCTGAATACACTCAATTTTATTTTTCAGCGTTACTTTATGTTCACCTAGATTTTTAATCTTATTCATTAGGGCTAGGTAATCTTTTTCCAAGCCTATAGCACTTGGCAATATCTCAGCCAACTTACCTTGCATTAACATGGTTAAGCCATTTTTTAACGCAAAGTTAAATTCTTTCAAAATCTCATGCTTTTGCTGCGTGATTTTTATTGGCACTTGTCCAGCCAGGTGCTCTGCTTCAGTTATTTTACGCTGTAAAAATTCTTGGCCAGCTTTGATATAAATATTACTGAATCGATTACTGCCCCCAACTCTACTAACTTTAAAAGCTTCGGTATCTAGCAAGGCATTAATTTTCTTATTAACACTTTTCGCCTCATGATATCCCTGAATTTGGCCCGCCCACCATTTTATCAGAAAGTATTGAGCTGCCCGCTTCTTAGATAAGGCGGCTTTAAAGTTATCTGACTCAGCGCCGCCCAACTCTAAACTAATCTCATTGATGGCCGCATCAGGAACTACTATTTTGCCATATTTCTTTTGCCAATTTGCTAACTTAGCCTGTACTACAGAGGCTAACTTAGCGGGCTTTACTCCTCTAACCATCCAGCTGTCATGTTCTCTTAAATACTCTGCTAGTAGCATAAGGTAATCTGATTGAGTAGTATCCCAGCTACAATCAGCCAAGACCCTTGCCATTTCTTCCTCAGTCTTAGCCTCAAAAACCTCAGTTATCGAGTTAGTGAAATTATTTGCAAGATTGCTCATCATTATTTCATTCTCCTTGTTTGATTGACGCTGACTGAGTGGCGCAAGCCAGCGTGTTTATATTTTAACCAGAATTACTTTTGATTAAAATGTGATCACAAAGAGATGCCGTAGATTTACAACCCTCTAATTGATCCCAGCCTTACCAATGAAGAAGCCTAGAGCCATCTTCTTATATAATTTTAATATGCGCATAAAAAGCCTGAATTCTTTCCTAAAGAATGACTGCATTCACATAACAGACAATATTTGATCAAATGCATGCTATAATCTGCTCATTTAATTTCACAATTAGGACATAAGCATGCTAGCAAAAAAAGAAGAGCGTAAAAGTCCTTATGAGGCTACAAAATCTCTAAATGTAAAATATAAGTTTAAATATTATAAATTTGAAGACGCTAGCGTAAAGGTCCCCGGGGCTGAAAGTCATGCTATTTTATATTCCGCCTGCCACGATATGCTTGAAATGCGTAAGACCTTAGCGCATAAAAGTGGCAAACTCATTTATGCTGACGACTCAGCTTGGGAGAAATGTAATTTTGCCACAGCTAACCTTACCTTCCTTTATACTGACACCACACTTGAGGAAGGTTATTTAGGCGAAGATATTGAGCAACGTACTTTTAGCTTTAATGCCAGCGATCCCTTATCTAGAATTCTCTCCTGTGCCGATATGTATACTGAGCCCTATCAAGCAAAAGGGGTCTATAGCAGCAAAGCCGGTCGTGATGAAAAGTTTTGCAAGCTTTTAGCTGATAGAGTACGTGGTTTTTCTCCCTTAGCCCCTTACTATGCTTATCGTCCTGATGCCACCATATGTGATGAAGCTGGCTTAACAGAAGCTATTGAAGGCCCAATGTTTCATGAGACCTACCACCATACAGAACAAGCCATTATGCATGCTATGAGTAGTGCAACTGGTTTAAAGGCCATTACAGAGACATTGCTTAAATTAGATGCTGCTTACGTATATGGAATTGTTCTAGATATTTATACCCAACGTAGTATGTGTTGCAATTGTAACGCCTGCTTGCTTGGTATGCAGGCTAGTCATTCAGAGGGTTTTTTGGCCGACTTGAGTAAAAGCTTGGAGCGCGCGAGCATTCAACCTCGAATAGGTAAAAACCTAATGCTTAGCACTCGAGTTAGTGCCTCTAAAGCCAGCCGTGATGGCGCTAGCCTTGAGGCCCTAAAGCTCCCTATGGATAAAAAGGTGGTGCATACTTATAATCCAGATTTAGATTGCAAAGTGTTTCAGGCAGAAAACCGCGCCCTTGGCACAAAACACATTGTTAAAGAATGGGGAGAAGAAGTGCCGCGCTATACCGGAACTTACTTTTCCAGCAGCCAAATTGCAAGCAAAACCCACCTTGAAAAAGCCCTGGCGCTGCCATAGATGTAGCTAAAGTTTTAACTATTATGCGTACTGCTTATCCTATCATTTAATATTCGAGGCCAGGCCCCAATAAATGGGCCTTGCTCTGCTTGTAGCGTGACAATGTAAAGCCTTTTTTCTTGATCGCTTCTTGCAATAATTCCATGAATAAATTGAGTAGGATTAAGGCTATACCAATTGGTTAAACCCGTGGCCAACTCTTTCACCATAAACTCAGTTGCCAGCACTTTAACATTAATTGGAAAAAACTTATCCCACTTCCCCAATCTTAAGCTACGATGATTAGCCCAGCCGCCAACCGGCAATGCTCCAGGCTCTAAGTGACGTCGCCCCCAGGTGACATAGTCAATTTCACCAGCCAAGCACTTTACCGCTAATTTGGCTTTTGGATGAGCAAAATATACTTTAACAATTTTATTTTCTTCGCAATACATCACACTTTCACACATAAGGCATCCTTCCCATTAAATTGTTTCTTTTTGTTTCTTTTTGTTTATTTTTACTCTATCATAGAAAACAAAAGGAGAACAAGATAAGGGTCTGATCATATGACGATCAACACTACAAAATGGCCACGAGCCTTTGCCTTAGTGGATATGATGAGTTTTTTTGCTTCCGTTGAGCAAAATGACTTCCCTGAATTAACAGGCAGACCCGTGGCGGTGGTCAATGGCGAGACCGGCACCACTATTATCACCTCAAGCTATCAAGCTCGGGCCCTTGGCATTACCACAGGCAGTAAGTTAAAACAGGCCTTAAGCGTATGCCCAGATTTAGTCGTGCGCCCAGCTCGCTCAGAACGCTACGTGGAGATATCCACCAGCATTATGGCAGCATTAGAAGATATCACCCCAGACCTTGAAATATTTTCTGTCGATGAATGTTTTTTAGAACTGACTCATGTTTTAAGCTTATATGACAGCATAGAAGCTCTAGCTGAGCATATCCGCACAGTAGTGTATCAAGCCAGTGGTGGTTTAGCCTGCTCTATTGGCATTTCAGAAGGTAAGCTCACTGCTAAATTTTGCGCCAAACTGCATAAGGGCCAAACCACGATTATTGCCCCCAATGAGATCAAAAACATAATCGGCCAGGCACCCGTTTCTGAAATTTGTGGTATTGGCAGACAAATTGCGCGCTACTTAAATGATCAAGGCATTTATCTTTGCAAAGATTTAGAAAAAAGGCCCATGAGCATTTTGTCCAAACGCTTTGGCAATATCGGCCGCCGCCTCTATTTAACCTGCCTAGGCCATGACCCTGAACCATTAGCCAAACCTCAAGAGCCTAAATCCATGGGCCATGGCAAAGTTATGCCACCTGGCAGCAAAGACCGATCACTGGTTATTGCCACTTTCCGTCAACTATGCGAGAAATTAGCTAGCCGATTAAGGCGTCATGAGTACCTGGCCGAAGTCATTGTCATCAGCATGAAAATTGACTCAGGATGGATAGGCAAAAAATTTTCCACGGCTCAAGCTACCGCAGATTCTTCCACTTTTTGGCAATGGACCAAAGAGCTTATCGACAGTTGGCATACAGAAGGTGTGTACAAATTACAAATTACCGCCACCCAATTGCGGCCTCAGACCATGGAACAATTGAGTTTATTTGCCGAGTCCAATACTAAACAAGCTAAAGTGGATGGCATAAAAGACCAAATCAATAACAAATTTGGCTCAGGCAGCTTGATACCTGCCAATGCCCTAAATAGTCAAAATAACTTTTCAGTCATTTCACCGGCTTGGCGCCCTACTGGATTCAGAAAAAGTGTGTGATTACATAATGCAGCAGGGTTTAGACTCAGGAACTTTTTTGGCAGCCGTAGCCATATCCGCAATAGGAGTACACACCAAAGGCGTGCCAGAGAAAGGTACACTCGCCTGCTCTTTAATAAAATCTGTAACCGATTCCCCATATTTTTTTACAGACTGCTTGGCCATTGCTTTATAAAAATTGCTACGATCTGGAAAACAGCTCACTATTGCTTTCACATAACCTAAACTATTTTTATCCTCTGGCTCCAAAATGGCTTCTAATTCAGCATCACCCACATGATGATCGGCAGCTAAATATCTAAATAATGCCTGAGTAATTGTTGAAAATTGCTTAGTCGCAATACTGCGCATAGCAGGAGGCAAGGTTAAATCTTCACTTTGTTTCTCAAGCGCTTCAATATACGACTTTATCCAATTTGCAAGGTGCTGTAATCGGCAAATAGCTTTGATCAGATTTTGATTATCACTAGAGGCGCTATCAAATGCCGGCATGCGTTTCATTACAGCCATTTTGTCAGCGTAAGCGACCTCATGCATCCGCCAATCGGTAAAAAGCTGTAATGTTTTGTCTTCAGCGATTAACTCTTCTGCTAACTTCATAGGCCCTCCATTGTAAGGGGTATGCTAGCACCAGAGTATGCTAAAAACTAGCTCAATTTATGGCCTTGGTGATGAATCAGATCTGAGCTGAGAGGTAGAAGATCGCTCGACTAGAGGCATAGCACTTGCTGCATGAAATGCGCTGGCATTGTTAAATACATTAGCAGGGCTGGTAGGATCTTGAACAACAGCGTTCACCACCTTAGTTAAATCTTGATACCACTTGGTTTGTTTTTCAGCAGAAGAGCATCGAGCTAATATGGCCTTGATATTATTATAAATTACCGAATATGGGTCTTGGGTATTCCAACGATCACCCTCATCCTTAGGCGGCCCTACCATTTGAAGGTAGATTTCTGCCAAACTTTTATTAAGTTGTATTGTTTTATTCTCAGTGGGTCGCATATCAAATGCCACTCCTTCGGATGATACTACCCATTGCATAGGATCTTTAAGAACCTCATATATACCAGCGATTTTAGCCTCAGCCTCGTCAATTTTAGCGAGGACATATTGCTCAAATTTAGGGCTCCCACCAGGAGATTCAAACGCCACAAGCTCTTGCAGATTATTATATAAATCTTGAGTTTTCGCTGAGCGCATTCGATTATGGCCCACAGCATTAAGAATCGACTCAATGTGAGACAATTTTGTAGAGTCAGGCGAAGCGGAATTAAGGATCAAATAGATTTCAGCTAAATGAGTGGGTAAACGCATATTATTCACGACTTTACCGCCTAATAATATTTGATGATCCTTTATATTACCGATTTTTGCTAAAATACTCTCAAGCTTGAAATGTGAAAATAAATCATCCAATTGCTCGTCATTAAATTGTTCGAAAATAGAGACTGGCGCAGCTGGCTTTATAGAAGCATTTTCAGAGATTATTGCACTTTCAGGCGACACATCAGGTGAAACAGGTGCAGAAGGTTGTTCAAGAGCGCTTGCTGTTGTAGAAGAGGCATCGCCTTTAGCACTTGCTGTTGTAGAAGAGGCATCGTCTTTAGTGTTTGTTGTTACAGCAGAAGAGGATTTTATTGCGCTAAAATCAAATTTATCAATTCTGGCTTGGATTTTGCCTGCAGCATTTTCAAGCTCCCCTTTAACCTGAGGCAAAGTGCTTACAACTGAGAGCAAATCATCACGGCTGGCAATGATTGATAAAAGACTATTGGCCTGCATAGCAATTTTATAGCCCTTCATATCAGCGATAGGATGAGCAATAAATTGATCAAACAGCGGCTTAATTTTAAACCCAAAAGCTATAGGCCCGCCATACAATACAGTGGCGGCCATCGATAAATTGCTATATCTCTTAATCTCATTTAAGAGCTGAAGCCCAATTTTACCCTGTGCTTCGGACTGTGGCTTGCCAGAAAGTTTCATATACGATTCAATCATTCGAATATATAAATCTAACAGCTCATTAAGCTCATCTTTTGGCGTTAGTTTTTCAGCCCCAAGCATAGTAATTTCTCTATTTTTTTATTGTTCTTGTTTAAGATATAGACTAAAAATAGAGGTTTTTTATATAATTTAACTAAATAATGCATTATTTTTAGATGTTCTTGTTGGCGACTGCATTCAGCAACACAACACCTTGCCACAATTTTAAAATTAGGCCTACACATCGTGTTTTTTTTTAAATACCAGCTTGCAAAGGCCAGTTAAAATAATCTGAGAAATATTCCGTAATTGCACAGAGCTGGCTATACTTGATGCAAAATTACTCATCGTGAGCTTGCAATGGAAACTTTATTTAATTTTTATAATCATTATTTTAGCCCAGCCATTGCCAACACTTTAAATCTGGCTACTATACTCACGATCTTAATAGCTATGGTCTGGGTGTTGGGCATTGTTATTAGACAATATCTGGCTTTTATCGCCAACAAAATTGTTAAAAATTCCAGCTCAACATTTTATCAAGCTCTAGCCCAGCGCCAGGTTATTCAATCCTTATTCCACATGGGTTCAGGAATAGTATTTTATTGCATCTGCAACCTGGTGTTCACAACAGACAATGATTATGCCAACTTTGCGGATTGGCTTAGGCGCCTAAGTTTAATTTACGTTATTTTTGGGGCATTATGGTTCATTAGTAAATTAAGTAGTGGGGTTAATTATTACTACCAGTCTTTTGATTATGCTAAAAAATATCCTATCAATAGCTACCTTGAAGTAGCCACCATATTTTTTTGGGTTCTTGGCCTAATTTTGGCAATTGCCATTTTACTCGACAAGTCACCCTGGGCGTTACTTACCGGCGTGGGCGCCGTTTCTGCCGCAATTTTATTAATATTTAAAGATAGCATAATGGGCCTTATCGCTAGCATTGAAGCTTATGTATATCGCATTGCTAAAGTAGGAGACTGGATCACCCTTCCTAGCCTCAATGTCGATGGCAAAATTGAATTGATTACCGTCAACACGGTAAAAGTACGCAATTGGGACAATACGCTAGTCAGCTTCCCTACTTCTAATTTAATGAGCAGTAGCCTACAAAACTGGACAGGGATGTATGAAACCAAAGCGCGCCGCATTAAGCGCGTGATTCTGATTGATGCTCGTACTGTAATGATCTGCGATGCAACTTTGCTTAGCAAGATTACTATGCTAAATGGTATGCAAGCCGTGTTAAATGAATATGGCAACCAACCGCTGGCTAACACCACCCTATTTCGCCGCTATCTTGAAAATTATCTTCGAGCTCATCCGAAAATTTATCAAACTGGCTTTGATCTTTTAGTCAGAAATTTAGATATGACTGCCACTGGCCTTCCTATTGAAATCTATGCTTTTGCCAACGATATAGCCTGGAATAATTATGAAAGCATTCAGGCTGAAATTATTGATCATGCCCTTGCCATTATGAGCGTGTTTGGACTCAAGCCCTATCAAGAATAATTTAACATGTAACCCGCAGGCTTATTCATTGTAAAAACTCTGCCTTATCGATATGATTTGTTTTTTCAAGGACACTAACTTATAGGGAAGATAAAGCATGCGATCAGTTCAAGAAGTTGCTAACCAATTAGCAGATATCATCATTGAATGCCAGAAAACCAAAATTTGTGGTTGTATTATTTGGAATACTACCACCTCAGCGGAAATTGAACTTAGAGGCAAATTGCTAAGCGCAGGCAAAGATAAATTCACTACATTTGAAGCTCTGTTTGCCATTATTGGCCAATACTACAAAGATAAAGACTTACCCCTGGCAATATGCGATGTCATTATTGAATCGACACACCACCTAAAACCCTATCAAAGTACAATGAGTTCCACCACTGCCACAACCAGCTTGCTTGAAACTCCAAGCATTGAAGACAGACAAAGAATGGCAAAGAACATCATTCACACGAGCCTTGAATCTGTCACTTTATCAGGACACGAAAAAGCTAGTTTAGCTTAAGAGCTCAGACTTAATTCACGTACTGACTGCCCTGCTAAATAGGCTCTAATATCTTCTACTGCCTCTTGAAAATAAATTTGGTAATTTTCCACAGTAACGTAGCCTAAATGCGGAGTAGCCAAAACATTTTCTAACTGGCGATAAGGATGAGTGCTTGGCAATGGCTCAATATCAAACACATCCAACCCCGCTCCTGCGATGAGCTTATGCTCTAATGCCATTATAAGAGCTTGCTGATCGACAATACTGGCGCGAGAGGTATTAATTAAATAAGCGCTTGGCTTCATTTGTTTTAAATTCTCTGCCTTGATTAGATTACGGGTCCTTTCACTTAATACCAGATGAATGGAAACCACATCGCTTGAACGCAACAGCTCTTCCTTTGAAGAAGCCAGTTTTACGCCTTCGGCAGCAGCCCGTTCCTGCGTTAAATTCTGGCTCCATGCCACCACACTCATGCCAAAAGCATGAGCAATTTTAGCCACTTTGCTACCAATTTTACCTAACCCTATAATTCCAAGTTGCTTGCCACTAAGCCCCACTCCTAAGCTGTTTTGCCAAGGGCCATTGTTTTGTAAGGCTGTAGATTCAGGCACTATTTTTCGCATCAAGCCTAATATCAGGGACCAGGTTAATTCTACCGGTGGCTCAGATAAACTTTTGGTGCCACACACAACGATCCCATGTGATTGGGCCGCGGGTAAATCAATCGCGGCATTACGCATGCCACTGGTGATTAATAATTTTAATTTGGGCAATCTAGCCAATAAGTCCGCGTTAAACAAAGTACGTTCACGCATAATAACCAGTATTTCACAGTCTTTGATAGCCTCCAGTAATGCAGCATCAGAAGCAAAATGCTCTTGATAAGAAATAACATCAACCTGTTCTTTTAAAGAGCCCCAATCAGCTAAAGACAGGGCCACATTTTGATAGTCATCAAGTATTGCACAAAGTAGCTTAGCCATTATTTTTCCTATTATTGATAGCTCAAATCAGCGCTTAACTGTAACAGTATTATATACAAACTAAGTAATAAACAAAAACTATCAAATTAATAAAAACTGAATATTTTATTTATTAAATGCTCAAGCTTATCCTGAAACTGTAGTTCAACACAGCCAAGGAGAAGCAAAATGAAAGATAAAGCACATGATGTAATCGGTAGCCTTACTCTCGCCAATCATACTGTGATCGAGGCGAAAGTTTCAGATCATAATCCCATCATAAATAATGGGGTTTTATCGTTTAATATAATGATGCAAGGGCGCTATAATTTGGATAAAAAACGTTATAACAATGGCTTTGGTTTAGAAGAAGACACTACTGCTTACCAAGCTCGGCTCAAAATGCTAGTCCAAATACTAGCGGAAACGGCTGACTTAAACCCCTCTTTATATGCAATTGGCTTAGTAGAAGCTCCGGTAAAACCTGAAGATATAGATTGCTTTATCTATGAAGCTCATAAATACCCTAGCCTTCGCCGCTTTTATGATAGCTTAAAGCCCCATGCCTTTACTAAAATGGGCGTAGCGACTTTGATTGATCAAGAGCGGTTTGAAGCCCACTGGGTTGAACAAAACTATGGCGAAATTCACCCTTCTTTAGCCGATAGGGTCCAAACTGTTAACTTGCGTGAAAAAATCAGCGGAAAAAGAATGAGACTATGTAATTTACACTTCCCATTTGATTTAGCCAAGGGAGATAAAAGCTCACTACTCAAATCCTTCGCCACCCAGCTGTTTAACACTCAAGATCCATGCATCGTAATGGGTGACTTTAATATGCACCCAGACTATATAACAGAAGGATTAAAAGGGCTTAATGTCCATGTAATTCAAAATAATAACATTCTCGCCAAAACAGATGACACAGGAACAGTGATTGCTCAAGAGCCTGATACCGTGGATGGAATTTTATGTCAAAAATCTGAGAAATTACCTGCTTGCATGGATTGCGAAATAGATTGCATAGAATATGGCGTTAAGCTCATGCAACAGTCAGCTGAAACGCTTACTAAACTCTGCACTCCTTTTTTAGTCGAGCGTTTAAAAGAGCTATCGACTTCTCACAGCTTAGCTCATGATGCTTAAATTCTACTCGCCGCAATAATTTTATCAGCCAGGGTATGATACAGGTTAATTTGCGGCGCAGTCTTACGAAAAATCAGGCCTATGCTTCTGCTTGGGGAGGGTTTTAACTCTTGATAAACCACCCCAGTAGTAGGCAGCGCCGCCATTTTAGGCATTAAAGTGTAACCCATATTATTTTGGACTAAAGCTCGCAAGGTTTCTAAACTCGTAGCTTTAACATCTGCTGGTTGCGCTTTAGAATACTTATGGCAAAACTCCAGAGCTTGTTCTCGCAAGCAATGTCCCTCTTCAAGCAATAACAAATCCTCATGCTTGAGATCAGAAACCTTATGAATAGATGAGCTTGCCAGGCTTTTAGCGATTGTCAGCAAAAAAGGTTCGTCAAACAAAGCGATGCTATCTAAGTGTTCATCTGCTATAGGTAAAGCTAACAGCCCCAGATCTAACTCATAATCTTGTAAGGATTTAATAATGACTTCGGTTTTAAGCTCACTGACCACAAGCTTAAGTTTAGGAAACTGCTTATGCAGTAATGGCAACAGTGTAGGTAGATAATAAGGAGCAATAGTCGGAATCACCCCAAGCTTTATAGTGCTTTCAAATGGGTCACGATAGGTTTTTGCGGTTTCATAAAAAGTCTTAGCCGCGACTACAATCGACTTGGCCTGTTTATATAATAACTCTCCGGCCTGAGTTAAATGCACTTGCCTATTAGTACGTTCAAACAAACTAACGCCTAAGTACTCTTCAAGTTTTTTTAGCTGCATACTAAGTGTAGGCTGACTTACATAAATTTTTTCTGCCGCTTTGCCAAAATGTTTAAGCTCAGCTACCAATACAAAGTATTCTAAATCACGCAGATTCATATAAGCATCTCATAAGGAAAACTTATTGTTATCTTATCATTGATAATTAAAATCACAAATTTAGTATCTAGTACAAAAACTTATGGCTCTTAGCCTCACAAAGATAAAATCATTAACTCCACAATCTACATAATGCCGCAAAATCCAGCCGGTTTTGGCTCCCCCTCTTCTTTATTAATCCAGCTTAAAGTGAAAAATGGCGTTTTGCTAGGCTCATCTTCAGCATAAGGAATAGCATAATCAAATAGACCATTATAATTTGCATCACCTTCATTATATTTATACCCCTTTACAGGCTTTTTATGGCGATTATCAGGATAAAGGCTAGTGCAATTATCTTTGCCCAATCTTCCTACCATCCCAGGATCAATAATATCACCTTTATCCGTAATTAAACGTGGAATATGCCCAGCACCGCCAATAAATAGGGTTAGGCCGCCTTTGACTTCGTGATCTAAAATTGTTTTTACAAATGCTTCATTAGCATCAATAAGACGCTTATCACTTACAGCATAATGCTGCTTACAGATATAAATAAATTCGTCTAAATCACAGTCACCCTCATCAAAATTAAACTTGACCGTGGTCTCCATAACTGAATTAAGCCATGATTTCACTTCGGTTTTAGAGCTAAAATTATCGCAGCTGGCGATTTCAGTCCCCACAACCTTGACTCCGGCTTTAATTAGGTCAACATAAAATTCCGTTTCCTCTGAATCGCGCTCATATTTTTTTGCTATATTTTGGATTTCTTCTTCCGTATAGCTTTCGCCGTCAGGTTTTAGCCATAAAGCTTCTGTAACTAGGGTTATAGGGCGAGAGCAGTTCAACGCGCAGATTTCAGAGAGATAAGGTTTTAATAAAATGATGGCAGAGCCTTTAAAATGGTTATCGCCTATCAGTAGATAAGGCTTTAGGCTCATTAGAAGTGTTGAGAATAAATCATTGGCACAATCAAATTTTGGCATATTTATTGCTCATCCTTGAGCTAAATAACTCCATTACTATACTAATTTTAAACATATTTCTTGCTCATCCTTGAGCCAAACACTCCATTACCAGAGTCAACTTTTATACATATTCATTGCTCATCCTTGAGCTTAATGACTCCATTTATAGTTATTTTACAGCTTGAACATTAAGGAATTATTAAGACTTTTGATCACCGCACTATTAACTCACCAATAAAAGCCTTAAAATGCAGCCAATTTATTTAATCAAGGAAAGCCCGTGGCTTTAATTACTTTACGCAATGCCTGCATCAGTATCGGCAAACAGTTATTGTTAGATCATGTAAATCTCAATATTGAACCGGGTGAGCATATTGGCTTGATTGGTCGAAATGGTGCTGGCAAGTCAACTTTAATGAAAGTTATCAACCGTGAAATTGCAGTAGATAGTGGTGAAGTTATTCAGCAAACTGGCATTAAAGTGGCTAGGCTTGAACAAGAAGTTCCTCGCCACACAAAAGGAAATATATTCACTGTTATTGCAGAGGGTTTAGGTGCCGGAGGCAAGCGCTTAGCTGATTTTTTAAATATGAGTGAACAGCTTCATACTTTTGATGACAAGCAACTTGATGATTACCATCATCTACAAGAAGCCTTAGACCAAAATCATGACTGGGATTTACAAGCTAAAATTGAAAAAGTTTTATCTGAATTAAGCCTAGATGGCAGCATGGACTTCGCTTCGTTGTCAGGCGGAATGAAACGTCGAGTACTTTTAGGTCGTTGCTTAGTTCAAGAGCCTGAACTTTTAATGCTTGATGAACCGACCAACCATTTAGATATCGATTCTATTCTTTGGCTTGAAAATTTCTTAGCTAATTATCGCTGTGCATTTTTATTGATTACGCATGATCGGGCCTTTTTGCAAAAGCTTGCTACCCGCATTGTGGAGTTAGATCGTGGCATTCTAACCAGCTTTAATGGTGATCATAAAACCTATCAGGCGCAAAAAGCTGACATGCTTGAAGCTGAGGCCAAGCATAATGCCTTATTTGATAAAAAATTAGCTCAGGAAGAAGTGTGGATTCGCCAAGGGATTAAAGCCCGTCGCACTCGAAATGAAGGTCGAGTTCGCGCCTTAAAAAAACTACGAGAAGAGCGCGCACAACGCCGAGAAGTTTCTGGCAATGTTTCACTCGCGGCCTCGATGGCTGAAAAATCCGGACATTTAGTGCTTGAAGCTAAACATCTAAGCCATGGCTATGAAGGCCGCCCACTGGTAAAAGATTTTTCTATCACTATTGAACGCGGCGATAAAATCGGGGTCATTGGACCTAATGGCTGCGGTAAAACTACTCTATTAAATATGTTACTCGGAAAATTACAACCTGAGGCCGGCTCAGTCCGCTTAGGCCAAAATTTGCAAATCGTGTATTTTGATCAATTACGTGAACTATTAGATCCTGAACAATCTGTAGCTGAGAACGTCATGGAAGGTAGCAATACCATTGAAATTAATGGCCAGAAAAAGCACATTATGTCCTATCTACAGGATTTCTTATTTGCCCCCGAACGTGCACGCTCTCCAGTTAAAGCTTTATCAGGAGGCGAGCGCAATCGTTTATTACTTGCTAAGCTTTTTGCCAAACCCGCGAATTTCATGGTAATGGATGAACCGACCAATGATCTGGATGCAGAAACCTTGGATTTATTGGAAGAGCTATTAATTGATTACAAGGGTACCTTAATTGTGGTCAGCCATGACCGTGAGTTTTTGAATAATGTCGCCACTAGTACCATTGCCTTTGAGGGTAATGGCAATGTTTATGAATATGTTGGGGGATATGATGATTGGGTTAGACAACGCCGAGTCCATAGCGTTGATAAAGCCATCCTTAAGCCCGTTGAAGTCAAAACTGAAAATAAGCCTCAGACTAAATCTAAACTGAGCTTTACCGAACAACATAGATTAAAAGAAATTGAGGCCCGAATTGAATCAATTGAAAGTGAACAAGCTGCGTTACAAGCTAAAATCGCGGGCAATGATTTTTACCAACTATCGGTTGAGGAGCAACAAAAAGCCTTCACCACTGTAAAAGCCTTAGATATGGAGCTTGAGCAACTGATTCAAACCTGGGAAGAGCTTGAAGCCAAGCGGGTCGGGCCATGAAAGTATGGGTCGACGCCGATGCCGTGCCTGGCGTGATTAAAGAAATCATTTTACGTGCCGTAATCAAACGTATTATTCCGACCATATTTGTCGCCAATCGCCCTATCGCTATTCCAGCTTCGCCTAATGTTACGACCTTGCAGGTTGCCCAAGGCCCAGATGAAGCCGATCGCTATATAGCAGAACATGCCAATCCTCAAGATATTGTTATTACTCAAGACATTCCACTGGCTGCGATTTTAGTTCCAAAAGGCACTGCTGTAATAAGTGTGCATGGTAATTTGTTTACTGAAGCCAATATTGGTGAGCGCTTGTTTGTGCGCAACATGATGCAGGAAATCCGAGATACTGGCGGAAGGACTGGCGGCCCCAAGCCCTTTGGTGATAAAGATAAACAGCAGTTTGCTAATACCTTTGATAAAGTCCTAACTAAAAGGCTCAGAGCGTCATAAACATTAATTTAATCGCCAATAAGACCGCCACCATATTAAACAGTTTTTCCATCCAGGCATCACCTTTTTTAAGTGCATAGTTCGCACCTAAAATTGAACCCAAAATAGTACCTGACATAAGGGCCGCTACTGCCCACCAATTGATAAGCCCATGAAATCCATACACAATTGCTGAAGTGATGGCTGTAACTAGAGTAACAATCTTCCGAGTTCCTGCCGATTCGCTATAGGTTTTATGAAAGAATATAACAAATATAGGGGTAGTTAAAATGCCCTGCCCACCAAAAAAACCACCGATCATGCTGGTAAATAGAAATAAGCCATAACCAACCGTCTTTTTAATTTTAGAAGGCTCAGTACCCAGTTTTAAATGTTTTTTGATTAAGTAAGATAATGCTAACAATGCTAAGGTGAGCAGCCCTACTAATTTTATTAATATAACCTCAGGGACATGTACCAATATCAAAGCACCAATGGTTGCCCCAAGCACACTCAAAATGGCGGCGGGCCAAGCCAATTTATAGTCTACTTTGCCCTGCTTATGAAACTGGCGTAGTCCAGCGAGTGAACTACCAACAGAAGACATCCTAGCGCTTGCAATGGCTGAGGTTGATGGGAGCCCAAGCGCTATCATTCCCGGTATAGTTATTAACGAACCTCCACCGGTGTTAGTTCCAACAAAGCTCGTCGCTACACCTAACATAAATAAGCTAATAGCTATACCAGGTGAAGTCATAATTTAAAGGCCATGATTAAATTCCCAACAACTCTTGCCAGCCTTTATTGACTATAAATTCGGTTATTTCATAACGGGCTAGGCCATGAGCTTTAAATGGATCACGCTCTATCAGCGCTTCTAACAAAGCCTTATCTGAGAGCTTAGCTAGAATAACTCCGCCAGTTCGTGGTACTTTTGGGCCGGAGGCGATAAAGAATTGGTTTTTATAACAGTCATCTAAAAACTCTTGATGAGCTTGCAAATATTTTTCTACCTCTGATAAGGGCTTAATATAAGTTAATGAAATGATGAACATTCCCGATCCTTTAAATATAGTTACGCAAGATTGTAAGCAATACCAGCCATAGCAATAAAATAATGGCGCCATAAAGCAGTATAGCTTCTAAGGTAGTATTCACCATAATAAAGCTAATAATAAATGTAGCTATACTCGCGATGAGAATGTTGCTAAAACCTGTTAAGGCAGAAGCCACACCTGTAATTTGCGGAAACAAGGTCATAATTTTAGCTAAAAATAGCGGAAATAAGACCCCCACCCCACAACAAATGATAATTACTGGCAAACAAAATGCACTGATACTAAGAGGTAATACAAACGTTAAGCTCATGGCTATGAGTATACTTAAACTTATCCCTATTAGTGAAACCAAAATCAGGTTACGTTCTTTTACCTTGTAAAGGCCACGACCAAGCAAAGTGCCCGAAAAGTAACCCACCCCCATAATCAAAGCAATATAGCCATAAACTACGGATGAATAACCTAATATGCTCTGCAACAAAAATGGGCCAACGACCCCAAAAATTAACAGAATCGAATAACATAAACCCATAAAAAATAGTGACCCAACAAATTGTTTACTTTGTAGAATGGTCGAGTAATTAATAAGTATTTGTTTAATAGCGAACGCTTGCTTTTGCTTAATAGTTTCTGGGACGCAAAGGGCATTGGCAAAAAAGACCACTGTTCCATAAACTGAAAGAAAATAAAAACAATATTGCCAGCCAAAATAATGTTGAATATATCCACCTAGCCATGGCGCTATAATAGGCCCCAACGCCCAACAGATGGTAATGTAGCTTGATACGATTCGCATTTCATGCTTTTCAAATACATCTGAAACTTTAGCTCGGGCTAGAGAAGTTACTGCCCCCGCTCCCATGCCCTGTATAAATCGCCAGATATTAACCCAGTGCATAGTGGGTGCAAATACAATAGCTAAATTGGTCAAAGTAAAAGTTAAAACGCCTAACAACTTAAGATGTTTTCGCCCAAATGTATCAGATAGCGGACCTAAAAATAATTGGGACAAACCCGCTCCTAGCAAAAACAACCCTATGGTAAGTTTTACCGAAGCATCAGAAGTATGAAAAGCATGGACCATGGCAGGCAAGGCTGGAGTATATAAATCAATTCCTATACCCCCAATCGGAATTGAGAGCAATACCGTTAGTAAAGCCCACTTTTTGTTCAAAATTATTACACCTTAAAAAAACTAGCTTATGGTAATAGCATATCGATTATGGCAGAGAAATGGCAGTTATTTCAGCAGCTAATTTAGCAGTTAATATACCTTTGCTAGTATTCATAAAGTGAAAATTGTTAAAGATACCGTCGGCTTTTAACTAAATTTCTATTCTGCCTTTTGAAGGGCTTTACTATAGTGCAAAGTATTTTTCAGCCTGGATATTTATTATTTTTCTAAATTGAAGATTGCTTACGATAAAACAGAATCATTATGCTAATTGATAAACATAATATAAAGCTCAAGCTATACCCCAAAGCCATAAGGTAATCTTGTTTAATTAAGCCATAGCAAATAGTGATAAACTGCAAGATACTAAAACCAAAAAAAGTAGTAAAAGAAACACCCGTTGCCTCTTTTGTTTTGTAAAGAGTGTAAACTTGTGGCAAAAATAACCCTGCGTTGACAAATAAAGCAACGCCAAATAGAAAGGTTATAATTTCTTTTAACATAAGCTTTGCCTTCTTCATTGTAAATGAGGCAAATTATAACCAAGATAGCATAATAAAAATAGGCAATTAAATGAAACACTTTGTAGATATCTCACTATTGAAACGGAACAAATCTTTTAGACTACTATTTACTGGCCAAGCTATTTCATTTATGGGAACTGCTATAACTAGCGTGGCTTTGCCGTATCAAATTTATCATGAAACTCACTCGACCCTAATGATAGGTTTACTGAGCTTATTGCAACTGCTTCCTTTATTATTTACCGCTATGATTGGCGGAGTTTTTGCTGACCGCCATCATCGTCGAACCCTGTTGCTTTATGCAGAAACCATCTTAGCCGGTGGCTGCATCCTACTGACCATAAATGCCTCGCTTGTTCACCCAAGCGTGCTTTTGCTATTTATTGTAGCCCCATCTATGTCTGCCATTACAGGACTACATCGACCCGCCATGGATGGCATTACCCAGCAGCTTGTTGATAAACAGGATTTTGCTGCAGTAAGCGCTCTGCGCGGCTTAGTTTATAGTGGCGGCTTGATTATTGGGCCGGCTATTGCGGGTTTACTTATCGCCCATTTTGGCTTAATCACGGCTTATGTAATAGATGCGTTGAGTTTTATTGTGTCTTTAATAGCTATCTTCTCAATACGCCATATCCCTCATCCCGAGTTCAGCCATGACTTATCAACCTGGGCATCATTAAAACAAGGCTGTACTTATGCTATGTCTAGGCAAGAGTTGGTGGGAACCTATGTAGTGGATTTTGTTGCTATGATTTTTGGAATGCCAAATGCTTTGTTTCCGGCTATAGCTCAGTCCTTTGGAGGCGTAAAAACGCTTGGGCTACTATATTCCGCACCAGCTATAGGGTCTCTAGTAATTTCACTTTGTAGTGGATGGGTGGGAAAAATAAAAAAACAGGGGAAAGCTATCGCCATCGCCGCGGCTTTATGGGGTATAGCAATAGTATTTTTTGGCCTATCTCATAACTTATGGTTTGCTTTATTTTTCTTAGCCTGTGTGGGCGCAGCCGACACTGTCAGTGGGATTTTTCGCGATATGGTCTGGAACAATACCATTCCTAGCAATTTTCGTGGCCGATTATCTGGCATCGCGATGATTAGCTATTTGAGTGGACCAAGGCTAGGAGATACAGAATCCGGATTAGTGGCGGCCGCTTTTGGCATTACCGCTTCTGTGGTATCCGGAGGAGTTCTTTGTATAGTAGGAGTTGGATTATGTTGCTGGCTATTGCCGAGATTTACTCGCTATAAGGCTGAGTAAGTAGCTCAGATTTGAAAAGAGACTGTTTCCAATCTCTACCCCTCGTAAACCAAATCCGAGCCAATATGAATCGTAGCACGGGTTTGTTAATTTTAATAGTTTAGAAAAAATTTATTTGTTCTTTTTCTTTGAACTATTTTCAATGTCTTGTTGACCACTAGACCATGAAGGTGCGTCACTTGCTGGAAAGGATTCCCAGCTTGCTTCATCCTCAATGTCATGATCTTGACCTAATAACTGCTCCTTAAATTTTTTTTCAGAATTAGATTTATCAGTCATACTAATCTTACGCTTCATAAAGCCTCCTAATCTGATTCAAGACAATCTAACAACTCTAAATACACGGCATTGGTCCAACCAAATCCTATTTCATTAGTCTGATAACCAAATTTGATATTGGCTTTAACATCTGCCGACTCGGCACTTACATCATATTTTTCAAAAATACTGCCATGAATTTCAAACTCATGATTTACAAGATTGATGAACTTATAAGACAGCCTTTCTGCAGCAGCTTGGTAGCCATAACGCAATAGCCCTTTTACCGCAAAATAGTGAAATGGCGCCCATCCGAATGGTGCATCCCATTGATTACCAGTCACATAGGCACTTGATAATAATCCTCCCGAAGTTTCTAAGGCCACTAAATTTTTTACTACTTGTTGCGCACGTTCTTGTGAAGCAATCCCTGCCCACAATGGATAAAAAGTGGTTGCATAAATATAAGGCCGCATAATCTTACGCTCAGCGTCATAATCAAAATAATAGCCTAAATCCTCTTCCCAGCAATTTTGATTAATCGCAATTGAGCGTTGTATAGCCCGCTGATGCCAATCGTTACGAATAGCTTGATCACCGAGAATTTGATATATTTCCGATAAATCTGCTTCCATTTGATAGAGCAATGAATTCAAACAAATTGAAGCAAAACTTGGCGTACCGCCACCAAATGGCCCATACTTATTAGAAGGATCAAAGCCTGATTCTCTAGCGGAGCGGTCAGCTAAAAAAAAACTAGGTTTTAAGGCATCACGTTTTTTATCATAATATTTGTTAACGCGATAATCTTGGACGTTATGAGTCCTAAAATATTCCTTAACTCGAACATAATGGTCTCGGCCCAATTCATCCACTTCACTATGGATAACTTCAATAGCAGGTTTATTGCTAATAGAACAATATCTTGATAAGCCAATTTCCTCAATGAGATGCGGGTGCGAGTTCCAAAATACATGATCTTTTTCAACAGTCTTAACCGCCTGTGCCAACCAATCTCGATCATTGGTTATTCGATAAATGGCTAAGACCATCTGTGAAATCAAAGGAGGTTGTGAGCGGTCTAATGAATACGTACGATTAGCATTTAGTACTTTCCCATAATGCTCAATTTGGTATAAAGCGTTTTCCACCATGCCTTTCGCTAAATCAACTAAACCATCGCGCAGTAATCCCAATACAATAAAAAAACTATCCCAGCCATACATTTCATTAAAGCGCCCACCCGGGACCACATATGAATTTGGCAAATATAATAAACCATGCCACTTTATTTTATCCTGACTTGAGGGAAGCACATGGATTGTTATCTGTTTAAAATCCTCAGATGAGAGGCAATTCCTGAATCTTGTAGTAACCTGCTGTAAATCTTCTTTTTGAGAAATATACAGAATTTTACGATCGTTATGTTCTGCGGGTAATTTAGGGTCGGTTAAGGCTTGCAGAATATGTTCATGAGACCGCGTCAAGTCTGACCAAGAATTCTGTATATAAACCCTGGCTTTTTTAATTGTTTTTAAATTAATAGGATACTTCATAGGCTAAACTTATCCATTTACTACTTTACCTCCATTTACATGCAATACTTGCCCAGTAACATAACTGGAGTCAATGCTACTCGCTAAGTAAACATAGGCAGGCGCTAACTCATAGGGTTGGCCTGGCCGCTGCATAGGAGTGCTTTTGCCAAACTCAGGCATTCTACTTGCATCAAAACTTGCCGGAATTAAGGGGGTCCATATCGGACCTGGGGCCACAGCATTTACTCTAATGCCTTTACTTGCCAAGGCTTGAGCCAAAGCTCGAGTAAAGCCTAAATTAGCAGCCTTGGTTGCACTGTAATCTAATAACAGTGGATTTCCCTCATAAGCCACTACTGAGGTGGTATTGATTATAGCTGCCCCTTCTTTCATATGCTTTAAAGCCGCCCGGGCCAGATAGAATTGAGAAAATACATTGACCTTAAAAATTCGTTCTAATTTTTCATCAGTGACATCATCAAGGCTATTAGTTTGCATTTGCTCACCTGCATGATTCACCAAAATATCAATTTTGCCAAATTCCTGTATGGTTCTATCGATAATCGCTTTACAGTGCTGACTACTGGCAATGTCTCCTGGAATTAAAATACATTTTCTGCCCAAAGCCTCAACTCTTTTCTTAGTTTGCTTTGCATCTGAGTCTTCTGATAGATAAGAGGCGATGATATCTGCACCTTCTTTTGCATAAGCTATGGCAACGGCTCGACCTATGCCACTATCTGCTCCAGTAATAACGGCAACTTTATTTAATAATTTCCCACTACCACGGTAATTAGGATCTTCATCTTGCGGCATAGGTTTCATTAAGCCTTCAAGACCTGGCAGACTTTGCTGTTGCTTAACAGGCTCAAGAACTTCACTCATAATGGCTCCCTTGTTTGAAAACGGGCCCGAAAATGCAAGCAAAAACTTAAAACCAACGGAAGCAAAAAGGTATCAATAAGCATAAAACCAAGCAATTCCGGGACTTTTATATTTATAACATCAATAAAATGCAGAATAAACCCTGTGACAATCAAATTAGGCTTTTAGCAACTTCAATATCCATCGCAATTTGACTTTTTAAAGCTTCAATATTGGCAAACTTTTGCTCGCCGCGAATTTTCTTAATGAACTCAACCTGAATAAGCTGACCATAGCAATTTCCCGTATAGCCAAGAATATAAACTTCAAGTAGTTGGGTGCTGCCATTAACGGTTGGGCGACGCCCTACATTAGCCACTCCATGATATATGTGACCATTTAAACCTTTAACTTTGACTAGATAAACTCCCTGGGCTGCCATGGGCCGCCTCAATCTAATATTAGCAGTAGGAAACCCAAGTAAGCGCCCTCTTTTGTCTCCATGCTGGACCCGTCCAATAATATTATAATGCCGACCTAGCAAGGCTTCTGCTTCTGAAAAATTGCCTAGAGTAATAGCTTGCCTTAATCTTGAGCTACTAATACGTTCAACTTGATATAAGATGGTTGGAGTGTGTTCAACAGTAAAATCAAAGCGCTTACCATAATCTTGTAACATGACAAAATTACCTTTGCGGTCGCTACCAAATGCGAAATCATCTCCAATCACTAGATGTTTTACATTTAATTTTTTTATCAATACTTCTTCAATAAATTGCTCAGCAGATAAGCCTGCCAATTTTTTATTGAATGGCAAACAAATAGCAAGATCAACTCCAGCTTGTTGCAAATAACATATTTTATCTCTTAATAAGGATAACCTAGGAGTGATTTCATCAGGCTTAAAGTATTCCCTTGGCTGAGGCTCAAATACCATTACAGCAGAAACCAAACCTCGCTGTTTAGCATAATCATTTACCCGTTCGAAAATCAATTGATGCCCACGGTGCATGCCATCGAAATTGCCAATAGTTAGGACACATGGTTTTAAGGTTTTTGGTAACTTATGAAGACCTGCTATAAATTGCATAAGAATCACATTGTTAAAATAAATTCGCGCAAGTCTACTATTTTTTCTGCCAATTATAAATAAGGCCTTGATTTTTGCAGTAGGCAAGGCGGCCGAATCATTAGCAAGTGCCGTGTATAACCGATACATAAACGCTGCTAAGGATGAAAGCCAACGCCGCATACTGCCCACTAGTATAACGCCTTGATTTTTGCAGTAGGCAAGGCGGCCGAATCATTAGCAAGTGCCGTGTATAACCGATACATATACGCCGCTAAGGATGAAAGCCAACGCCGCATACTGCAAAAAGCAAGCGTTATAAGATGAAGTCACGTTTACGAACCCCACACCCAAACAAAACCACAAAATAACTCACCGATCCCACCGCTATTAAAACCAACAAATGCAGCGCCCTCATAGCGGGATGCCAATTATGCCAAATTATAAGATTGTCTTGCATGAAATATAAAATTGCCCCCATTGCTAGATTTGCGATAATTGTGGCGACCCATACTTTGCCCCAGCCTGGCCGAGGCTGGTAGATTTTTTGTTTATATAGTCCGAAGATCAGTAAACTGGTATTGACTGCAGAGCCAATCCCCGTTGCTAGGGCAAGCCCTGCGTGCGCTAAAGGCCAGATTAAGATGGCATTTAATACCATATTAGTTACTACTGCTATGATGCCGATTTTGACTGGGGTTTTCATATCTTGTCTGGCATAATACGCAGCCACAGCAATTTTTACGGCAATAAAAAATAGCAGCCCAAATGAAAAGGCCCAGAGACTATATTCTGTCATCTGAACATCATACATAGAAAACTTACCATACTGAAATAGCGTAACTAATATGGGCCCTGCTAACATGGCCAAGGCTAATGCTGAAGGTAAGGCTAGAATAACCACTAAACGCAAGGCCCAATCTAATGAGCGATTGTATTCATTAAAGTCTTTTGTTGCATGCTGACGTGACAAATGTGGTAACACCACTGTTGATAAAGCCACGCCTAAGATTCCTAGAGGGAACTGCATTACTCGATCAGAGTAATATAACCACGATACGCTCCCTGTCTTTAAAAAAGAGGCAAAAATAGTATCTAATAACAAGCTAATTTGGGCAATTGAGGCGCCAAATAAAGCCGGAATCATAAGCTTAATAATCTTTTGTACACCAGGATGCTGCCAGCCCCATTTAGGTTTTACTAATAAACCGATTTTTTTAAGGTAGGGCAACATAAATAATAATTGCATTAAACCTGCTACAGTCACACCCCAGGCTGCAGCGACTACTCCATATTCAAAGTAATGTGACAAGCCTAAAGCAGCCACAATCATGCAAACATTTAGTATCACTGGGGTTACAGCAGGGATGGCAAATTTACCAAATACGTTTAAGATGCTGCCAACCAAGCCTGTAATGGTAATAAAAAAGATAAATGGAAACATAATTCGCAACATATAAGTTGCCAGCTTAAATTTTAAAGGCTCATGCCAGTACCCTGGAGCAAATACTGCCGTCCATCCTTCAGCGCTAATGATACCAAATAGTGCTACTGCTAAGACTATAACACCAAGTGTGCCAGTGACATTACGAATAAAATCCTTCATACCATGAAAGTCACTTTCTGATTTCACTTCGGATAAAACTGGAATAAAGGCCTGAGAAAAACACCCTTCTGCAAATAATCTTCGCATGAAGTTAGGGATGCGAAAGGCTATTAAAAAGGCATCCATTTCAGCTGAGGCACCAAAAAATGAAGCGAAGACCGTTTCTCGCAATAAACCTAAGATTCGAGACAGAAAAGTCATAAAGGCTACAACGGAGGTGGACTTAAACAACTGTTTGCTCATCTTTATCTTACCCAATGTTATTTGCTTGCTATTCTAGAACAGAATTAGGGCTTTAAGCTATAATCAGCACAATTAAAGCATGAAGGCCATAACATGAGCAAACTTTTTGACCTGCGCCATCATCATGATTTAGGTAGCCTAGATCCTGATAACCTTGACCCTAATCCTATTAATCAATGCCATAAGTGGATCGATGAGGCTATTGCCGCAGGCTTTTACCAAGCTAATGCCATGGCTGTTTGCACGGTAGATTCCACAGGTCAGCCGTCTAGCCGCATTGTATTGTTGAAAGAATTAAATAAAGATGGCTTTTATTTTTATACTAATTACCAAAGCCGTAAAGCTGTTGACATCACAGATAATTCCAAAGTAGCACTTTTATTTTACTGGGATAGGCTTGAACGCCAAATTAGGGTTGAAGGAATTGCCAGTCAAGTTTCTAAAGAGATTTCTGACCATTATTTTGCCAATCGGCCACGAGATAGCCAAATAGGCGCCTGGGCCTCGCCACAAAGTACAGTAATTGAACGCTATCAAGACTTAAAAGACAATGAAGCATATTATCAAAAGGCTTTTGCAGATCAGAAAGTATTACGTCCAGAACATTGGGGTGGATATATCGTAAAGGCTCATCGTATTGAACTGTGGCAAGGCCGACCAAACAGATTGCATGACCGGCTTTGCTACATAAAAGAACATAATAATTGGATAATTAAGCGCTTAGCACCTTAATTAACCACAGCTTTTTGGAGCACAGCAACCACAATCGCAGCTTTTATCTTTCAAAACAAATCTTTTGAATAATTTAGCAACCAAACCACCAATACCATAACCAAGTAATCCGTAACCTACGAATAAACCTAAGCTAATGATTGCAAAGTATGGAGCTGGCAACAATGGTAAGTGGTAGGAAATTGCGATAACACCGATACCGGCACACAAAGTAGCAAATATTGAACGTTTCATCTTAGTTTCTCCTGTTATAAAATCACTCTTAAGTCTAGTAGACTTTTAGAAAAAGTCCATTAATTGTTTGAATAATTTACTGTCCGGCATTGACTAATTGATTTAGCAAGTTTGTCACGGCACCTTGAACTGCGTTTTGCATCCCGTTACTTAAAGCTTGCAGGAGATATTTTTGCAACTCAACTTGAAATAGTAACCAATCAATACCTTCGCTTGGATTTGTGAAAGCACCTGAAACCCGATAGGGAATAGTCAAACTTGGCTGCATTGATGGCTTAGTCATATAAAATAAAAAATTCATATTATGCTTATTAAGATTAGCGCTACCTCCGCCTTTTACCTGAATGCTAGGGCCACTTAACGTAAGCTGACTGACTTTTAAGACACCCTGCTGAATTTCTGATACTAAATTCACACTTCCTAATGAGGTGTGCTGTCCATTATCTGCATCAATTCGTTTATTTCCAGAACCATATTGCGTTTTCAAATGATTAATTTGCAATGAAAGGTCTTGGTTTGGTTTTGGATTACTGATTAACTTACTCAAATTAGCCAGCTCTGCGTTGATATCTAAACCTCGCAAATTTATAGACTGGATAGTGCCATTAAGCTGACCATTTAAAGTACTTGGTAAGACTGAGTTTGTCCAGCCTTTGCTCGAAGCTTTTAAATGCAAATTAGCATTTTGCAGTATTAAACCCGCTCCGTTTAGATCCACATAATCGGCTAAATCCATTTTATCCATTGCTAGAGTCATATTCATGACAGGCGCTGGCAAATTCATAATATTACCCTGGCCCTGAAAGGTGCTCTGATTTAGGGTAAACAGCAATTTATTCAGATTTACATTTTGGCTATCGCCATTAAATTGAGCTTGTAGCGAAATATTAGTGAGGGCTTTTGAGCTAGGTAGCTTAGGAGCATTCATCCCCATACTTTGAATAAACTTATTTAAATTAAAAGCGGCAATTTTGATAGAGCCGTCATAATTCATTTGGCTAGATAATTGTTTAATATTCACAGCAGCATTGATATCTATTATCTTATTGAGCCTGATGCTAGGTTCTGCGATAAAGGTATCGTTATGCAAATCAATGGCCGCTGACCCCTCAATATTAGCACTTAAGGAGTATCTTTGCTTAAAGTGATTAACCACAATGATATTAGACTCAGCATTAATGGAATCCATACGAAATATTTGATTCCCCCAATCCACATAAAGTCGCGCTTTAGCAGTAACATTGGCGGTAAATTGTGGCTGATTACCCGATAGCATGAACGACAAATTAACACCAAAAGGCGCCCCAGCCTGGATGTGGCTCCCCTTAAAATTAACTTGATCAATCTTATAGGTGATACCCGTAGTCAAATCTGTATAGGTAATATTGGCGTCATGGACATTTAAATTACTGATTATAGGCACTAAAGCGATAGCACTCGCGTCTTGACCTGCGCTCGTTGAGGCAATAGCGCCGCTTGTTTTTGCCGGCCCGCTAAACGTCCAGTTATTTTGCGATAAACTCTTTTTAACTAAATTTAATTGTAAGCCATCCAAACTTAAGGAATTAGCCTGAACTTGACCTGAAAACAGCGGCATTATGGCAATACTGATTTCAGCAGATTGAACTTGAGCAAAGACGGGTTGATTATAACCTGGGGGGTTAGCCAACACAGCTTGACCGATACGAATTCCAAGATTAGGGAAAAAGCTCCAACTTAGATTACCTGGAAGACTTAAGCTGCGGCCAGTCGCTTTATTTACCGCCGTGATAATCTGTGGTTTATAGTCATTGGGGTTAATCGTTTTGACTATAATAAACACCGCAACCATTACCAAAACAAATAGGCTTATAACACTCCAAGCCAACCACTTGATACATTTTCTCATGCCTTAATATCCACCCTAAATAATTCCTCAAAATTGCGTGTCGTGGCTGCGGCTACTTCTTCATAACTTAAGCCTTTTAATTCGGCAATGTATTCAGCCACATATCGAGTATAGCCAGGATGATTAGCTTTGCCACGAAAAGGCACTGGGGTTAAATAAGGCGCATCAGTTTCGACTAAGATTCGGTCTAATGGCAGCTTTTTAACCACCTCTTTTAACATTTGTGCATTCTTAAATGTCACTATCCCTGAAAATGAAATATAAAAGCCCAAATCTAAACCTTGTTTCGCCATATCATAGTCTTCAGTAAAACAATGAAACACACCAGGCCCGGCTTGCTCTGACTTTAACAGAGCAATAGTATCTTTTTGCGCCTGCCTGGTATGGATGATCAATGGTTTAGCAGCTTGCTTAGCCGCTTGAATATGCACCGCAAATCGTTGCATCTGAATAGATTTATTATGATCTCGATAATAATCGAGTCCAGTTTCACCAATAGCAACGACTTTGGGATGTTTTGCCTTTTCAACCAAGATTTCAACAGTAGGCTCACTGCCTTCATGCTCATCTGGGTGTTTACCCACAGAGGCATGGACCTCTGGAAATTGCTCAGCAATGCGAATTACATCGGCGAAATTTTCCATTTCAACGCAAACGCATAACATATGCACAACGCCAAGTTCTTTTGCCGCTGAAATCGCTTTAGCCAAATCACCATCAAATGGACTTAAATCAATTCGATCAAGATGACAATGTGAATCTACTAGTGCAACCATATAATCCTCATACATTAGGCTCTAACATACTCTGGGAAAAATACCCTATTCCATTCAATCAACAAATCCTCAAGAATTAACTGCTGATTCAAACTAATTTTAAGCTGAGCTTGAGCAGTAACCTGATAGCACTTATCCAGCAATTGGTATAGCTTTTCCATCGGAATACCTGCCACCATTTGGGTCATTTGTAATTGATACCCAGGATAAGCCAAGGCTATTGAAGCATAGGCACGCAACTTTATCATGTCGGTTAACAAACGGCTTAATGCCTTGAGCAGGTCTAATAAATCACTTTGTGCATATTCTTGCGCCAGGGCCAAAGGCTCGCTATCTGATAGCAATTTACCTAGCCACTGATTTTCTTGTTCAATAGCCTCAGGATCTGCCAAATCATTTGGCATAGCCTGCATATTAAGTTGCTGACAACGGCTTTTTACCGTTGGCAACAATTGATGGGGTTTATCACTTAATAAAATAAAAACGCATTTAGCACCTGGCTCTTCTAAGGATTTGAGCAATGCATTAGCAGAAGCCGTATTCATTGCATGAGCTTGTTTTATAATGACCACGCGATAACCGCCTTGTTGCGAGGTCTGCACCACTTTTTCGATAATTTCACGAATATGTTCTATCTTGATAATGCCAAGTTTACCCTCAGGCTCTACCATCATACAGTCAGGATGCCCGTCCTCAGATTGAAATAACAAACAAGCTTTACACTCACCACATGGCGAATGCTGCAAAGGCTTAACACATAATAATAACTGAGCAAAAGTTCGAGCAAACTCATATTTGTCATGCTCTCCCTCTCCCGTCAATAACAAAGCATGCGGGACTCGATCCTGTTTTTTTAATTGCAATAGGTGGTCCCAGCTTGATCTTTGCCATGGATAAGGTGGATAAGCGATATTGCTCACAGTTTTCTCCTAGAATAGGACTAGCATTATACGACAGAGTACTTTCTTTTAACAAAGAGATAAATCAACGGCCGCGCTTAACTTCAATTACCCCAGGCAATTGCTGAATTAAATTCAATATCCGCTGCATTTGTTGGGTATTTTGAATTTCCATCAATATGTAAATAACTGAGACATCATGGACATGATCAAGCATAGTTTGCAAACTCATAATATTTAAAGATTCATGGGCCAAGAGCTGAGTTAAATCCTTTAACAAATTAGCATGGTTTTTTGCATAAATAGTCAAATCCACGGGATAGCGGGCCTTGGTATTCTCACCCCACTTCACTTCCACCAGTCGGTCTTTATGCTCAGGCTTAACTTTTTGCACTATAGAACAATCTGCCCGATGCACTGTAATGCCACGGCCCTGAGTAATATACCCTAAAACGGCATCCCCCATAATAGGCCGACAACAGCCCGCGGCCCGAGTTAACAGATTGTCGACCCCATAAACAATTATATCATCATGACGGGCCTGGCTCTTTGATTTTGAAGTGATTTCAAAGGGGAGCTCTTGCGTCACCTCTTTAGTTACAGCTTCCATCCCTTCATGAGTTTTAGTACCTTCTTGTTGCCGAAACCATTGTTGAATTTTATTGCGAGCATGGGCTGTGACGATATAAATGACTTTTCGGCTGAGCCAATCTCGACTAGGCTTAGACTGTTTGCCTAATAGAATTTCCACTTTGTCGGTGGTTTGCAGCGAGCTATGTAAAGGCACTAATTTACCATTCACTTTAGCACCCTGACAACGATGCCCCACTTCAGTATGGATGCGATAAGCAAAATCTAATGGAGTTGCACCCTTGGGCAAATCAATCACTTCACCCTGAGGAGTAAGCACATAAATTGACTCATCCGCAAGCTTGGCTTGAGCCAACTCTTGGTTCTCGGTCGTAACTTCTTTTTGCCATTCAAGCAAACTTCTTAGCCAGTTGATCCGATTTTCAAGCTTGGCATCACGAACCACTCCTTCTTTATAGCGCCAATGCGCGGCAAGGCCCTTTTCTGATTCTTCGTGCATAGCATAGCTGCGAATTTGAACTTCGATTCTTTTTAGCTTGGGGCCTATAACTATAGTGTGAATTGATTGGTAGCCATTGGGCTTAGGGGAGCTTATATAATCTCTAAATTCTGCCGAGATAGGAGACCATAACTCATGTACGCATGAAAGAGCGGCATAACAGTTTGCAACATCTGGCACTAGCACACGTAAAGCAAGCACATCAAACAACCTTTCAAAACTAATTTGTTTGGCTTGCATTTTTCGCCAAATGCTATAAATATGCTTAGCCCTACCAGAAACTTCAGCCTTAATACCAATGTGTTGCAAAGAACCTAATAACTGCTGTTTCACTTCTTCTACATACTGTTCGCGATCTGCTCGCTTTTCATGAAGATAGTTTTTAATTTGAAGATAAGGCTTTGGCTGCAAGCATGCAAATGCCCGATCTTCCAGCTCCCACTTTATTTGACCTATACCTAAACGATTAGCGAGTGGCGCATAAATATTCATTATTTCTAATGCCAATAGCTCACGCCTTGCGGGTTCAATCTTTTTGATAGCACGCATTATGCAAATACACTCGGCCAGCTTAACTAATACCACGCGTACGTCATTTACCATCGCCAATATCATCTTGCGATAGCGTTCAGCCTGATGCGTTTGACTATTAAGATTTTTTTGCTTAATTACATCTATTGGCAAATTGGCCGCGGATTTAATGATTTTAGCCACAGAATTGCCAAAAGCAGTTTGAACTGACTCTAAGGTGATGATACGGTCATTTACTAAAGAATAGAGACAGCCGGCGATAACTGTTTCGTGATCCGCCTTAAGCTCAGTTAAGATCGCTGCCATTGATATGCTATGAGCAAAATAATTCAACCCATATTGTGAAGACAGTGCAGAACCTTGCTGACGACACAATTCTACTGCCCGTTTTATGGCACACAAATGCAAATCTTGATAATGATGGGCCAACAAATCTAACCAAGCCGCGCTATCAATGTTGCCATCCGCTAGTATAGGTATTGTCGAATTAACCCGCACACTGCACCCCTATTTTACAAATAAAGCTATCGACTCCACATGTGAGGTATGCGGGAACATATCCATTACCCCAGCTTGCTCTAGCCTATAACCCAATAAGTTCACCAAGATACCAGCATCTCGTGCTAGAGTGGCGGGATTACATGAAATATAAACGATTCTTTTAGCATTAAGGCTGCCTAGCCGAGAAATAATCTGTTCTGCGCCAGCTCGAGGCGGGTCCAATAAAATTTTATCGTAGGTTTGTTGCATAAAAGGCATATGGCATACTTCTTCAAATAAGTTTGCCGGGTAGAATTGAGTGTTATGGAGCTTATTTAGCTCAGCATTACGGGCGGCCCGCTCAGTCATTTTATCATCGCCCTCAACCCCCACGACTTCTGATGCATAGCGAGCGATGGGCAAAGTGAAATTCCCTAAGCCACAAAATAAATCTAAAATGCGGTCAGCTGGATCGATTTGCAGCATAGCGATAGCGGTATCAAGCATTTTTCGATTTAAGGACATATTTACCTGAGTAAAGTCATTGGGATGAAATCTCATAGTAATGTTATGTTCAGGCAGAGTATAACTCAGCAAATCTTGGTCAAGCTCAGGATAAAATAAATGTACACTGTCCGGTCCTTTTGGTTGCAGATAGATCCAGAAGTCATATTGTTTTGCAAAAACTCTTATCTTTTCAGCATCCTGCTCTGAAATTGGCTTTAAGTGACGGATAATAATGGCCGCACGCTCATCATCCACCGCCACTTCTAATTGAGGAATTTCAGAGGCGATTTCAAAGCCGCTAATCCAGTCTCGCAATAGCTGAATTCGCTCACCAATTAAAGGATGTAATACTTCACAACGTTGCATATCAGTAATATAGCGTGGGTCTTGCTCTCGAAAGCCCACCATGGCTCCACCTTTTTTCGCTACGAATTTCACGCTCAATCGGCCTTTATGGCGATACCCCCATACTTCTGCTTGCAAAGGCTCAAGCCATTGGGCAGGACTTACTTGGCCAAAGTGCTGAAATTGCTCTGCCAAGACCTGTTGTTTGAATTTAATTTGAGAGCTTGGTGCAATATGTTGCAAACTACACCCACCACAGCGACCATAAACTGCGCAAGGAGGCTGTACTCGATCAGGAGAAGGCTTTAACACTTCAAGCAGGTGCCCTTCATCAAACTGCGACTTACGTTTGGTATAACGAAAGCGCACCTCTTCTCCTGGCAAGGCATTATTAATAAAAGTGGCCTTGCCATTGATAAATGCAATACCACGCCCTTCGTGGCTTAGCTTAGTTATAGTCGCAATCGCTTCCTGGGGGGCCTGCAAATTTCTACTCATTTCACTTTACCTAAATAATTGTTATGACAAGCTACTGGCGCTTTGCATCCGCAATGTGCAAGTTAAAGCTAGCCGTAAATTAAAAATAGGAATAATATACGAAATGCAGCTCAAAAAATACTTGGAGGACGTGAGGCGGTTATGAACTATCAGTACGCTCTGCTTGAAACAGGCAAACTTAACGCTAATACAACATATATTCACCCAGAACGCTTTCCAGAGGTTGTGCATTTAGACAGCCCAGCCATTGAGGTTATGACAGATTTCAAAAAGCGCCCACCTCAAACTGCCAGTCCAGACACCCCTATTCAGCGTGCTTTAGAGGAAATGAAATTAACTAAAGTGCGTTCACTTCTGATAGTAGACAAAGAAGATCATATTATCGGCCTTATTTCAGCCCGAGATATACAAGGCGTGAAATGTGCCATGGTTGCAAGAGAAAATGACGTGACAGTTCCAGAACTCACCGCTGCCATGATGATGATTCCTTATGACAAGCTCCCTGTATTAAACATGAAAACCTTGAGCAATGCTCGAGTCGGTCATATTCGCAGACTTATTCATGAACTAGGGGTAAATTATGTGATAGTGGTTGAAGACATTAATGATGATCAACAGATGGTGAGAGGCATGTTTTCTATCTCACGCATAAGTCGCCAGTTAGGAGAAAATTTATCCGGTGATTTAAGCTCTCATTCTATTGCTGACATCAATAAAAGGATCCCATAAAAGCCGAGAAAAACGCCTATTGTTAGCCCTCATTATTCACGGCATATCGTTAGGCTTTATTCAGATTTCATGAAATAGAGACTAAGGGCTAATAGAGCTAAACTCACTGCAGAATAAAATCCCTTTAAAAAGTTATTTACAGAGTACTTACTATTCGATATTATGGCCCCTCTGTTTCCCGAGAGCTCAGTTGGAAAACAGAATAGCAATTGACTGTAAGTAAATGTTTACAGCCCACTTGCAAATAGTTATGATGAGCAACGCTGTTCCCTGATAGCTCAGTTGGGTGAAACGGAAGAGTTGAAGTACCGCTTCAACCCGTTGAACGCCTTAGTGTCTCCGACACTTTGGCCGGAAGAGCAATTGACTGTAAGTAAATGTTTACAGCCCACTTGCAAATAGTTATGATGAGCAACGCTGTTCCCTGATAGCTCAGTCGGTAGAGCAATTGACTGTTAATCAATGGGTCACTGGTTCGAGTCCAGTTCAGGGAGCCAATTTTTTCCTTATAAATCAAGCACTTACACTAAAACCCCTTATAAATTATGGCTATGCCATAGAAAAAGTAGTCTTTAAGAATCCCTAGACGTTCACACAGATTCAGCCAAAGCCAAGTTTTTTAGGGGTATATTTCGGGGTATAAATTTGATTAAATGAATTAGATACCCCCAATTTCATTAAAACAATCTAGTTCAAACTAGAATCACAGAACTTAAAAATCTAGCATTCTATTCGACAGCAACTCTAGAACAAAATGTAGTATTTTTATAAACAGATACTTCTTATATTTTTAAAATTGTGCAAAACTAGCCACAAACTCAACTCTATGACTCAATTTTGGATCACCATATGAGAATAGATAAAATAACTATTACTAATTTTAAAAGCTTCAAAGAAAAATTCACTTTGAAGCTAAATCAAGGCGTAAACATTCTTGTTGGTGACAATGCAACTGGAAAATCTACAATATTAGAAGCTATACACTTAGCACTATCTGGATGTCTGAATGGCAAGTATTTAAAAAATGAATTAACTCCGTATCTTTTTAATAAGGATATTGAACAAGAATATATTGCCAGTTTAAAAGGTTCTAAAAATATACCTCCCCCAAGTATTGCAATAGAAATATACTTTTCCAATGATGATGCACTTGCCTTACTTGAAGGCAACGGCAATAGCAATCACGAATCAGGTCACGGCATAAGATATTGTATTGAATTCGATGAACATTACAAAGCTGAATATAATGAATTGATTAATTCTAGGGATATTAAAACAATACCTATTGAGTATTACACAGTGACATGGGAATCGTTTGCGAGAACAGCTATTACAACAAGAAGCATTCCTGTTAAATCCTCACTTATCGATTCATCCATAATTCGCATTCAAAATGGCACAGATGCTTATGTATCTAAAATTATTAGAGAGAATCTAGAGGATAAAGAAAAAGTTCAAATCTCACAAGCGCATAGGCAAATGAAAGAAACTTTCATGGAAAGTGAATGCGTTAAGGCTATCAATGAAAAAATAAATGTTGGCGCATGTTTTACAGACAAATCAGTTAAAATTTCTGTTGACCTTTCTACACAAAATGCTTGGGAAACAAGCCTAATAACCTACCTGGATGATATTCCTTTTCAATATATTGGCAAAGGCGAGCAAAGTATTGTTAAAACATATTTAGCCTTGAGCCATAAAAAATCTCAGGAAGCAAATATCATTCTTTTGGAAGAACCTGAAAACCACCTTTCACACTCAAAATTGAATGAATTAATAGAGCGTGTAACCGCTAGCCAAATTGAAAAGCAGATTATTATCACAACCCACAGTAGCTTTGTAGCAAATAAATTAGGAATCGAAAAAGTAATTTTTTTGCATAATTCAAAAACAACACGCCTCAATGAGTTATCACATGACACACAAACATTTTTTAGAAAACTAGCAGGTTATGATACTTTACGATTAATTTTATGTAAGCGAGCTATTTTAGTAGAAGGTGACTCTGATGAGCTGATTGTACAAAAAGCTTACAGGTTCTTTCATAATGGCAAACTTCCAATTAGCAACGGTACAGATGTAATCTCTGTAGGCACATCATTTTTAAGGTTTTTAGAAATTGCCGAAAGAATTAATAAAAATGTTGTAGTTGTAACAGATAATGACGGAAACTTAGGTGCTCTCAAAAAGAAATATGAAAAGTATTTAGGCGAAAATGCTAAACCTAATATTAAGATATGTTTTGACAGCAATGTAGACACCGGAAATAGTGAGGGATTAAATTTAAACACCCTAGAGCCAAATCTATTGAAAGCTAATAATATAGAAACACTAAATAATATATTTGACACTAACTATTCATCAACCATAGATTTGCTCAAATATATGAAATCTAATAAAACAGAATGTGCCATCAAAATATTTGATACAAATGAGCAAATTAATTTTCCAGATTATATTTTAAGTGCGGTGATAACTGAAAATGAGCAATAAGCTTATTATCGCTGCTGCCGGGTCAGGAAAGACCACACACTTGGTTGATGAAGCTCTAAAAATCACTACTCAAAAAATTTTGATAACTACATATACGGAAGCGAATGAGCTTGAAATTAGAAAAAAAATAATTGAAAAAAATAAGTTCATACCATCAAACATTACAGTACAAACTTGGTTCTCATTTCTTTTGCAGCACGGGGTACGGCCTTATCAAAGCTGTTTATTCAAAATGTTAATACGCGGCATGAGGCTAATAAATAAACAATCCGCAAGAGGTATTCCCGAAAGTAATGTTGAAAAGCATTATTTTGACAAAACACATAAAATTTATTCTGACAAGGTTGCGAAATTTATAGTAAAGTGCAATGAAATATGTGCTGGCAAAATTATATCCAGACTTTCTAAAATTTACTCACAGATATTTATTGATGAAGTCCAAGATTTGGCAGGTTATGATTTAGTCTTTTTACAGCTACTCTTTGAGTCGTCGATAAATACTTTATTAGTTCTTGATCCCAGACAAAGCACATATAAAACTAACAACTCAAATAAAAATTCAAAGTATGAAGGCGCGGCAATAGTTGATTTTTTTAAAATAAAATCGCTTAATGTAGAAATTGACGATGTTACTCTTAACAAGAGCCATCGCTGCACTCCAAAAATATGCGATTTTTCAAATAAACTCTTTCCAGAATATTTAGGAACAAAATCTTGTAATTTCACAACGACAGGTCATGATGGAATATTCTTAGTAAGAAAAAAAGATCTGCCAAAATACATCGATATGTATAAACCAATTATGCAGCTTCGTGATAAAAAAAATAAGATTATTGAAAATGATATGCCTGCGATGAACTTCGGTGAATCTAAAGGCCTTGGCTTTGATCGAGTAATTATTTATCCAACAAAACCCATTTTAAATTGGCTAAAAAATAACAGCAATCCTCTTAGTGCTGGTGGACGCTCTAAATTTTATGTTGCGCTAACAAGAGCTAGGTATAGTGTTGCAATTATATATGATTATAAAGACAACGAATTTCCAGATATTCAAAAATTTGTGATGCCATCTAGTACAAAAGCAGCCTTGCCTGATCATTTTATCAACCTTGAATTACCTTTATAATGATTTTGGAAATTAATTAATTTATGGTCGTAGCAATGAAAAAAATTGATCTACCTAACAGCGAGCTAATACTTGCAAACTTTAGAATTAAAATTTTTGGTATCACCGGTAATGAAGGCCCAGCTTTTCAATACAATATTTGGAATAATAATACCTTGACCTTTGAAAGCCCTTTACTTTTTACTCGTGAAGAACTGTTTACTTCAATCAAAAATAAAACCGGGATTACTGAAATGGAATTTAAAGCTCTTGCAAATAATTAACTTGATACGTACTTTAATTTTTTTTCGAATCTTTATGGTATTGGTAAATAAACTCACGTAATGAATGATGTAATTTATTCTTAAATGGCTTACCCGGGTTATTTACCTGTAGTTTCATAGTTCTTACAAATAACCAATTAGGCAACCATTTATCTAACTTTTTGGGCTTAAACAAATCTGAGGTTAAGATCTGTTTGAAACCATCTAATGTATAATAATAAAATACTTTCTCACCATAGTTGATTTTTTTAGGTAACTGACTTGAGCCACCGCATGTAAACTGAAAGCTCATTATTCCATAATGCTTATGAAACAATCCTGTGCGGATTACAAATGAATTAACTTCTACTGCTATCTGCCCATTATTAGAAGCCATTAAAGTGATATATTTATTAACATTTGGGAGAGTTACTAAAATGCCACCAAAAACTTGTATTTTTTCAGGACGCTTTATCGTTAACCATAAGCTTAGTACAACTGCTCCAGTTGTTGATATACTTCCTATCCATTGCCCAATAGCACTAATCGCATCCCAATTTGGCTTCATGTGTTGATCTCACTTCAAATCTAAATATTGTGCAAATAATGGAATTTTTAGTTTGTAATTTGTATATGTTTAAGTAGCAAACTTACCGATACACTTCTTTTCGATGTGCGATATGCACAACCAAGATCCAAACCTCAGCATAACTGAAACCATAAATTACTCGATAATCGCCGATACGATATCGCCATAATTCATCTTTATTGCCTTTTAACGGGATGCCAAGTCGAGGGTTCTTAGCGAGCTTAGTGCTTATATCTTGCAGTATTCGCTCGCCTTCTTTCTTACCAATTTTCCGTAAAT
>Ga0208510_100064_pt1 | contig 62954 bp, 48 predicted proteins | sample LakWasMet33_HOW6_2_FD_183875 | JGI IMG/M metagenome (GOLD analysis project Ga0208510, IMG submission 183875) | Freshwater sediment methanotrophic microbial communities from Lake Washington under simulated oxygen tension - Sediment Metagenome... | ecosystem: Environmental > Aquatic > Freshwater >...
CGAATAAGCGGCGGCTGTCTTCAGGTCCCCAGGAACCGGCGGGGTACGTGGCAATATAGTCACGTTCAATCGCCCAGGTTTGCAGGATCGGATCGACAATGCGCCACGCATATTCTACTTCATCAAAGCGCAGAAATAATGAGCGGTCGCCTTTTAATACGTCCAGCAATAAGTCTTCATAGGCATCGATGGGTTTTTCATTCTGTTGGCGGAAGCTGGCGTCCAGGCTGGTGGAGCGGGTGCGCATCTCCAGGCCGGGCTCTTTTACCGTCATTTCAATGCGGATGCACTCTTCCGGCTGTATGCCCAGCAGCACCCAGTTAGGGTTCATGCATTGCACTTCGGTGCCGCGGAAAAACTGTAACGGCGGGTGGCGAAAACAAATCGAAATGGTCGATTGCGCCTTGGCCATGCGCTTGCCGGTACGCAGGTAAAAAGGCACGCCCCGCCAGCGCCAGTTATCGATATACAGTTTTATCGCGGCATAGGTTTCGGTCATGCTGTTCGCCGGTATGCCGTCTTCCTGAAGATAGCCGCCCACTTGCTCGCCGCCGATACGGCCTTTGGTATATTGAGCGCGGAAGGCATGCCCGTGTACCGCTTCTCTGGGAATAGGACGGATGGATTTCAGGACTTTGACTTTTTCGTCGCGCAGGGACTCGGCCTCCATAGAAACCGGCGGTTCCATGGCGACCAGCGTCAGCAATTGCAGCAGATGGCTTTGCAGCATGTCGCGCATAGCTCCAGCCTTGTCATAGTAATCGGCGCGGCTGCCTATGCCGATGTCCTCGGAGTGGGTAATCTGGATATGGTCGATATAATTGCGATTCCATAACGGCTCCAGCATCACATTGGCAAAACGAAATACCAGCACGTTTTGCACGGTGCCTTTGCCCAGATAATGATCGATGCGGTAAATCTGCTGTTCCGTTAAATAGCGACTGATGCGTTTTTGCAGGGCCTTGGCGCTGTCCAGATCATAACCGAACGGTTTTTCGATAATGACTCGTCGCCAACCGTGTTCTTCATCGAATAAGCGGTTAGTGCTTAACATCTCCATGACGGTGCCAAAGTCAGCGGGACTGATAGAAAGATAGAACGCGATGTTTTTAGGGAATTGGTTTTCCCGGTTGAGCGTGTCGACCAGTTCCGTATAGCACTGCGCCTGTTTTATATCGCCTTGATGATAATACAGGCGGGCGCTAAAACGCTGGAATACGGTTTCATCAAAATCGCCCGGAGCCTTGGCTTGAATCATCTGCCTGGCTTCTTCCAGCCATTTCTGCTGATCCCACGGTCTGCGGCCTATTGCCAGAATACGGGTGCCTTCAGGCAAGCGATTTGCGGCATCGAGATGATACAGCGCCGGCATTAATTTAATCCGGGACAAATTTCCGGTGGCGCCAAAAATGGCGTAGGTACAGGGTTCGGCTTTCATCAGCATGACCTCGTCGTTTTAGGGGGACGAGGTAGCGTAACCCAAAACGCTTTATTTAAACAGTATAGGTAGTGGATGCGGTTTTACCGCCATGCCCGGTCCAATCGGTATGAAAAAACCGGCCTCTGGGTCGATCTGTCCGTTCATAGGTATGCGCGCCGAAATAATCCCGTTGCGCCTGCAATAAATTAGCCGGCAGTTTTTCACTGCGATAGCCGTCGTAATACGCCAGGGCGGAGGACAATGCCGGGGTCGGGATGCTCAGTTCGATACCTAATATCACCGCTTTGCGCCAGCCTTCGTCGGCTTGTTTCATGGTCTTGGCAAAGAAGTCGTCTAACAGCAGGTTTTCCAGATCGGGATTGGCATCGTAGGCTTGGTTGATGTCGTTCAAAAACAGGCTGCGAATAATACAGCCGCCGCGCCACATCAGCGCAATATCGCCATAATTGAGCGACAAGCCGTATTCTTTCGATGCTTCACGCATCAAGCGAAAACCCTGTGCATAGGAAATAATCTTGGCGGCGTACAACGCATCGCCAATGGCATTGATCATGGCTTTTTTGTCGCCGATAAACCGCAGTGCTCGTTTAGGCAGTACGGACGCGGCTCTAACCCGTTCCTCTTTTTGCGCGGACAAGCAGCGGGCAAATACCGATTCGCCGATCAAGGTTAACGGAATACCCAAGTCCAGGGCATTGATGCCCGCCCATTTTCCGGTGCCTTTTTGCCCGGCGGTGTCGAGGATTTTTTTCAGCAGCAGCTGACCGTCTTCATCTTTGTACGCCAAAATGGCGGCGGTAATTTCAATCAGGTAAGAATTTAACGGGCCCTGATTCCACGCGGCAAATATCGAGTGCATTTCATTAGCGCCTAAGCCCAAGCCTTCCGACAGCAGTTGATACGCCTCGCAGATCAGCTGCATGTCGCCGTACTCGATACCGTTATGCACCATTTTGACGTAGTGCCCGGCTCCGTTATCGCCAACCCATTCGCAGCACGGCTCGCCGTCAACCTGGGCGCTGATGGACTGGAAAATGGTTTTGACGATAGGCCATGCGGCTTTATTGCCGCCGGGCATAATGGAAGGCCCGTGTCTTGCGCCTTCCTCGCCGCCGGAAACGCCTGCGCCTATGTAAAGGATGTTTTGTTGTTGCAGGGAGAGAGTGCGGCGCTGGGTGTCGGTGAACAGCGAATTGCCGCCATCAACAATAATATCGTCGGCTGATAACAACGGCGTTAACTTGTCGATGTACTGATCGACGACTTCGCCCGCTTTCACCATCAACATGACGATACGCGGCGATTCCAGGCTGTCGATCAGCTCTTCCAGCGAGTGCGTGCCGATAATCTGCGTGTTTTTGGCGGGGCCGCTCAGGAACTCATCGACTACGCGGGTGGTGCGGTTATAGACCGCCACTTTAAAACCGTGGTCGTTCATATTAAGCGCCAGGTTTTGTCCCATGACGGCCAGGCCGATTAAGCCGATATTTGCTTTCATAGTTGTATTCTGTAATTAAGCGATAGGAGGAATGTAAGTATGATTAATTCACCACGAAGACACGAAGTTCACGAAGTTTCTCTTCGCTTTTCTTCGTGTCTCGGCAACAGCTCCTGCGTTGCTCTACCTCCTGCATCCGTGCAGTCGTTCGTGGTGATAAAAAAGCGGCCATTAAATCAATGCTTGCCCGGCTCCAGTTTTACGCCCCGTCTTTCATAGGTAACATAAGCCTGTAGCGCGGTCATTTTCGGATCGTCGGCGGCCAGAGGCTGCCCTTCTAGAGGGTTTTTAAGACACCAGTTGATCATTTGCCAAAGCGGTACGACTTTACCCAGCTGTTTTTGAAATTTCGGATAAGTTTCGGGATGGGTATTGGCGGCATTGGGATGGCACTGAGCACAGGCGACGCCGTTAGTGCCCAGCTTGGGGCTGGTCCATAACTCGCGGCCTTCGCCCACAACGACCATAAATTGTTGCTGCCAGCGTTGCACATCGGCCTCGGTAAATTCATCGGCCAACGATGGACCGGTGGACGCAAACGCCAAACACAGCGCCATCGCTGTTTTTTGATAAGTAGACATGTTTTTGCTCCTGTGCCGCGGCTAATAATGTGTTTGGGGGACAATCCGCGCCTTTTCGTCCTGATAGGCAACGTCTTCCGGACTTTTTTTATCCGTGTTGTAGCGGACAATCCGGCTGGTGTTGTTATAAAGCGTGTAATTCAAATCCAGGTTGCCATTGGCCATGTTGATAAACTGCCAGCCGGTGGCATCGCGGTCGAAAAACGGATCGGCCCGGTTCATCGGCACCGTCAATTTGGGCAAATATTGTTCCGCCTGGGCATAAGCTTGCGGATAAGGCCACGGCCAGGCGGTTGCCATCACCGAGTTGAAACTGATATTGCCGATCTGGTTGTACTGTATCTGGTGGACGTGGCCGTAAATGACGGATACCTTGCTAAACGGTTGCAGCAGAGCCTGAACTTGATCGGCATCTTCGGTCCAGAAATTCCAGCCTTTGTAAATTTTCTGTAGCGGCGAATGGGAAAATACCACCACCGGCGTATCTTTGTCGATCTTGTCCAGGTCATCTTTCAGCCACACTCGCTGCTCCTCGCCAACCATGAACGGCGAGCCGTTCGGGTTATCGAGACCGGCCATTTCCAGCATCCGTTGTTCGGCGCTCGGCCAGCGCTTGAAGGTCCAGTCGTCATAGGTTTTGATACTGTTCAGCACTACGAAATGCACGCCTTTATGGTCGAAGCTGTAGTATTGGGGGCCGAACAGCTTCCCCCAATATTCGCCCAGATCCAGGTAATAATCGTGTTCACCCATCACGTAATGAACATTGCCATGCAATGCCGACAGGATTTCCGCGCCATGATCCAGTTCGGGCTTGCTGCCAAGCTGCGCTAAATCGCCGCCGAACATCACAAAATCCGGTTTGGGCGTCAGCAGATTGGTTTCCGCAACGGCGCGGATCAGGCCGCGATCCCAGTTTCTGACAAAACGGTTGTCTTTAATATGCTGGATATGGGCATCCGAAATATAGGCAAAGGTGAAGTTTTGGCTGCTTTCCGCAAAGGCCAGTTCGACCAGGCTGATCGGTAAGGTGGTGCCGATGGCTAAAGTACCCGCGGTTTTGATGAAATTCCGGCGACTGTTATTGATGGTGCTCATAGCGTGAATTCCTCATTCAGTTGGCCGCTTGGGTGGGTATCGGATTGGCATATTTGGAGCCGGACCATGAGCTGGTCAGCGCCTTCATAAAAGCCACCAGATCGTTCAGCTGCGGGTCGGTCAGATTCAGCGGACGGATGCCGCCGCTCAGGAAATCGTTCACCCGTTCGTCCGCCTTGTCCACGCCGCCGTTGTTATAGTGAACCATCACCTCTTTCAATGTTTTCAGGCTGCCGTCGTGCATGTAGGGCGCGGTCAATTCGACATTGCGCAAGGTAGGCGTTTTGAACGCGCCGATTTGGCTTAATTCATCGGTTACGGCAAAGCGGCCCAATTCCGACGACTTTTTATCGGTCAATACCATCGTATCGACTTGGCCGCCTTTATTTTTAGCCTCCAGAAAAGCCTGGGTTAGCCGGGGAATGTCTTGCTGAATTTGATTGATGCCGACACCGATATTGTGAAAGCGGTTGTCGGTAAAAAGCGCGTGATCCTGTTCAATGGTATGGCAGGAAACACACCGGCCTTGGCCGACGAAAAGCTCGAATCCGCGAATCTGGGCATCGGTCATCGCATCGGTTTTGCCGTTGAAATAATAACGGTCGAACGGTGAATTACCGGCAACCAGGGTGCGCTCGAAGCTGGCAATGGCTTTGGCGACATGGTTTATGGTCAGTTTCTTAGCGCTGACATCAAATACGGATTGGAAGGTGGCAAGATAATCAGGATCGGTGCGGATGATTTCGAGCACCTGCTTATGGTCGGCCAAGCCGTGCTCAACCGGGTTGATTAACGGCTGCTTGGCTTGACCTTCCAGATCCGGTTCGCGTCCGTCCCAGAATTGCGACTGGTTGAATGCGGCATTGAGCACGGTGGGAGCATTGCGCGTTCCGGTCAGCCCGTGGTGACCGACCGAAACAGGCAGGCCGTCGGTAAACGCTTGTTTATCGTCATGGCATTTTGAGCAGCTGACGGTGCCGTCGACAGAAAAGCGTTTGTCATGAAACAGTTTATCCCCCAACGCAATTTTGTCCGGGGTTTGCGGGTTGTTTGCCGGTATTGGCAGCGGCGGCAAACCTAGCAGATTATTTTTATCGGGGACTGATTGGGGATTGACGGCGGCCGGCTCAGCCAGCGGCTTGGTGTCGGCCTGCTTTTGGGCGAATAAAGTCGCCAGAACAAGAACCGGCAATAATGCATAGCGCATGGTGGGCCTCCTGATGAATCGTAGCGAATAGGGAGTGTTGTTTTTGTTATCGTCCAGCCCGGATTCAGGTGGCGTGATAAAAATAGCTAGAGTATGGAGGTTAGAGGAAGCGGATCGTTCAGGCAATTAGTAGAATCACCTAATTTGATGTTTCCATTAAGGGTCTGCGTAGCTAAGAGTAGCTGGATGGAATAGGCGTGGATTTACCGCGAAGAGGACTGTTTGCTTCGCGGTAAATAAAAAAGCGGGGTGTTATTCGGAACGGGCTTTGCTCATCTGAATCCTGGCGCGCACCAGTGTGGTAATGACTACAATCAACAAAGCCGCCAGTGAGAGTTCCAGCACCACGAATGCGGCAATTTTGAAATAGGCAAATAGCGGATCGACAAATCGGACCAGCCAGCCGCCTGCTTCATCGGCCAATGCCGCCGCGTAAGTCGAGCTGCTTAGCCAGATTTTCAGCCGCACCGAGAACTCGGTCATCAGCATTAAATGGGTTAAGGTCAGCACCAGCATGCCCATCGAGAACAGATGAAAATGTGAAACTTCCAGCATGCCCTGATAACTGCGCGGCTGGGTAAACTGTTCTTCGGAACCCAGATAGTAGGCAATTACGGAATCGGGCGTTAAATCCATATGATGAAAATACATCATGCCGTTACTGACCCATAACAACGCGATATACACCAGAAACATTAACACCAAGGCATTGAGTAAGGATTTGCGATGCTGCTCGCCGGTAACAAAATAACGCATTAATGGTTACCCTGATCTTTTACCAGCACCTGGTAAATAGCCATCACTTTGCGAACGCTGCTGACGGCCGCTCGGGTGCTTAAGGTCGCGCCGCTGATGCCGTCGACACCTTTATTAAAATCCATTTCCGCTAACGGACGCTTATATAACTGTTCAAACCAGCGTTCCGGCGGTTGATATTCCGGCGGCTCATGGAAAGCGAGGGTAGTGACATTGCGTAATTCGCCATCCGCGGTCAGCACTATCATCAAGGTTTCCGGTTTGGTTCGGACCGTACCGGTTTCAATCGCCGCATAACCGAGCACCTTGCCTTGATCTTTGCCGACATAGAACGTAAACAGGCCGGAATCGAGTTTAACCTTGGCCAGTTCCTCGATTTTGGCGATTTGTTGCTCATCGGGGAATAACGATAACTGCTCGACCTGTGCGCTTTTGCCGAACGCCAGCTCCAGCGCTTCATTCTTGCTGTAAAAGATTGTGGCGAAGCTTGGGGTTACTGCGGTCAACAGCAATAAAAAGAGAATAAAAAATCCCCCTTGCCTGATTGTTTTCATAGTGTGTCTCGTTTGCTGAATTGATTAAACTTGGGTGGATAAACGCAAATAGTTTAACACCACCAACAAACAATGGATTTTACTTATTTACCGCAAAGAACACGAACGGCGGCAGTCGTTCGTGTTCTTTATGCTGATGAGTTAGAAAATAAAGCCGAAGCCCAAGTTGAAATCATCCGGCAACGGGCCTTGTTTCGCAACATAGTTGCGGTAATCGGCTTTGATGACGACATTGGGGATAGGCTTGTATTGCAAACCCACCTGATAGATTTGCCAATCTCTGGTTGGGTCATTGGCAAAACCACTCGGGGCTTTGGCCATCGTGTTTAGCCTTTCATAACGGAAAAAGGGCGCAAGATATTGGGTTGTGTCTTGCCATAATAAGGGCAGCACATCGTAACCGGCCTCTGAATACCAGCCATAGTTTTGTGAACCTACGACTTGGCCTGCATTGGGATGATCCGGGTCAACCGGCCCATTTCTGGCTATATTCGCTGCACTGACGAGAGCCGCATCGCCGATATGCCCCCATGAGCCCAAGGTACGGAATTCAAGTCCACGATATTTCCATTGCACGTGCGCTTCATAAAGTTGGGTAAAGACATCGGCCTTTTGCCCTGCAAAGGCTTGATTTTGTCCTGAATTGCCAACATAAGCCGAACCGCCGACAGTAACGCCGGGTAATGCGGCAGGATCATAATCCATACGCGCAACATAACCGAAGTTTTCGGCTTTAGCATTGCTGCCTCCGCCCCGCCCCTCGCGAATACCATCGGAAGTGAATCCTGTGGCATCCAATCCGCTGACTACATAAGCGGTATAAGTCAGATTGGGTGTGATTGCGCCAAATAAGCCTGCGCCCATTTCGCGCCAAGTACTCGGTATAATGCGCTGCTCAACTTCAGGACGATGGTTACCAAAGTAAAATAACGGTTCATGAATCCGGTTGACCAAACCCATCGGCATTAAAACCAAACCTGCGCGAACATTGGCCCTCTGATCAATAAAGAAATCCAGTGACGCGAATTCGACTGAAACTTCGCCTTTTGATTCGGAGCCTTCACCGGTAGAGGCATGCTCGAATTCAAGCTCACTATTGAAAAGTATGCGGTCGGTAAATTTATAACCCGCATACAAAACCATTCTTGCCATATCGGCACTGTCATTACTGCTGCCCTTATCTCCAACCTTAGCGGAATAATTGCCTTCGCCATAGCCGCCAATGGACAAACCTTTACCGGCCGAATAAACTTTCGATGCAGCAGGTCCCATGCCATAGGCACTTTTGTATTTCGCTTCTTCCGGAATGGACAGATTGGTCCGCAATTTTTCAACTTCCTGGCTCAATACATCGGTTTTTCGTTCTAAAGTTTTTACGTCGGCACCGGCCGTTTTGGCCGGGACAGGGGCCGCCTGCATCCCTGCTTTCATTTCATCAATTTGTTTTTGCTGCGCCTGGATGATTTTCCACATATCTTCCATAGTCTGCGGTTTTTCCAGTGCGCTGACAGGCGCGCTTAAAGTGACAAGTGCTGCTAGTACCCCGCTTTTTAAAAATTTATTTTTTTTCATTGATACGGCCTCTCACAAATAATGGGTAAAAGCAGTATAAAGTAAATGGTTATAGTGACGCAAACGATTCTTATTTAAGTCTTAAAATGTGGTTTTAGTGCTTGCATTCTTAAGGTGATGCTTGAGAAATCAGTTCTACTCGGTAATAGTGGGTCGAAACAGGCGACCAAATGAGGGTTAGTCGGGATTAAATTTGTTTTGCAACTGCAAGATCATGTCTTTAATCGCCGTTTCCTGCGCCATGATGCTCTCGCATAAGCGGAATTGGCTGATTGCGCGTTGTAAGTTTTGCTCGGGGTTTGTGACCTTGAAATACCGATTCCCTTCCAGGTAATCGGTATAAAACCGGATGCCTAATTCAAAGGGGATCAGCCGGATGGCTGGGTATAAATAGCGATAATCGTGTTCGGTAAAAAACGAGCAGGCTTCGTTTAGGTAGCTTTTTAACAGAGCGGCGCAAATATCCGGATTAAACCTGACCGGATCGGCACTGTAACAGCAAGAGCGCAGACAATCGCCAATATCGTAATGAACCAGGCCCGGCTTGACGGTGTCCAGGTCGATAATGCTGACGATTCTTTTGCTGTGTCTGTCAAACAGGAAGTTGTTTAATTTGGGGTCGCCGTGAATAACCCTTAATGACAGTAAACCCTGCTGCTTTGCATTTTCCAGGTCATCGGCGATAGACTGAAAGCGGGTGATGAAGTCCGCACAATAACGCTGATCCGCGTTGGCCGGTTGCTGCCTTACCTGATGATAACGCTTTAAATAGCCCGGCGTTATATGGAAGCCGGGCAGGGTGTCATGCAAAAGCAAGGGATCAAGATCGCTAAGCAAACGGTGAAAATGTCCCAGCGCAAATCCGGCCTGCTCCGCGTCACTGATAGAGCCTATAGTTTCAATGCTTTCGGTATCGGCAATAAAGCTCAACGCCCGCCAGCAATCGCCGTTTGGCTCCTGGTAAAGCGAGTCGTTATCTCTAGTCTTTAAAATTTCCGGAATTTGCAGCATGACCGGAGTATCGGTTTTTTGCGCTATATGCCGATTAAGCGTAGCCAGGTTGGCCATGATTTGTTTAGGCGCAGGAAAAACCGTGCGGTTTATGCGTTGCAGAACAAACGGGGACGATGGTGTTGCGACCAGATAAGTGTCATTGATCAGGCCATTGCCGAGCGGGGTTATCCCGGTAACGGCATTAGCAAACCGGCTGGCGACGGGGAGTAATGTGTTCATCAAAATACAATTCTGGGAGAGGACGTTCCATCAAAAATCTGATCCGTAGGAAAAACAGAGTCCACGAAAATCACGAAAGGCACGAAAAAAAGCAAAATAATCATGTTGTGAAATTGTTCGTGCCTTTCGTGGACAATTCTTTAAGCAGATTCCCTGGCCTTGATTAATGCCGTTAGCGTCTTCAGCGCCTGCCCTCGGTGACTCAGCGAATTCTTAACGTCCGCCGGTAATTCCGCCGATGCGCAATTTTGCTCCGGAACCCAGAACACCGGATCATAACCGAAACCGTTTTCGCCGACGGCGTGATCCAAAATCCTGCCTTCCCAAACACCTTGGGCGATCACCGGACAAGGATCATTCGCATGCGCCATAAACACCATTACGCAGATAAACCGCGCCGTGCGCAGTTCATCCGGTACGCCTTCAAGTTCCCGTAACAGCTTGTCCACATTGTCCAGGTCGCTGGCGCCAACTCCGGCATACCGGGCCGAAATCACGCCGGGCGCGCCGTTCAGGGCGTCAACCACCAGCCCCGAATCATCGGCTATCGCCGGCAATTGGCAATGCAACGCCGCATTTCTGGCTTTCAAAATGGCGTTTTCTACAAACGTCGAGCCCGTTTCTTCCGCGTCGATCACATTAAACGCGGATTGCGGAACGATAGGATGATCGGCCAGTATCGCCTGAATTTCCCTGATCTTGCCGGGATTGCCGCTAGCCAGGACGATTTTTTGTAATGTCGAAAAGGTCATTTATGATTTTCTATCGCGAACCGTTGTTTTTCCAGTAATTCCTTGATGCCTGAACTTGCCAGCGCCAGCATTGCGTCCAGCTCTTCTTTCCTGAATGCATGACCTTCAGCCGTACCCTGCACTTCAATAAACGCCGCGGCGTCGTTCATCACCACATTCATATCGGTTTCCGCGTTGCTGTCTTCGGCATAATCCAGATCCAGCACCGGCACACCGTTATAAATGCCCACAGAAACCGAGGCAATTTGCCCGTGCAGCGGATTGGTCTTGATTTGCTTACGCTTGAGCATTTTTTGTACCGCCAGCGACAGCGCGACAAAACCGCCGGTAATCGACGCGGTACGGGTTCCGCCATCGGCCTGCAACACATCGCAATCGATCATGATGGTGTGTTCGCCCAACGCCTTTAGATCGATCGCCGCCCGCAAGGACCGGCCAATCAAGCGTTGAATTTCCAGAGTGCGTCCGCCCTGTTTGCCGTTACTGGCTTCACGCCCCATCCGGCTGTGGGTCGAACGCGGCAACATGCCGTATTCGGCGGTGATCCAGCCTTCGCCTTTGCCCTTAAGAAAGCGCGGCACACTCCTGTCGACACTGGCCGTGCAAAGCACCCGGGTATCGCCGAATTCAACCAGGACAGAGCCTTCTGCATGTTTGGTAAAACCGCAGGTAAATTTGATGTCTCTTAGTTGGTCCGGGTTACGTCCGCTTGGTCTCATAGTTGTTCCGCTGAAATGAAAACCGCACAGTATACCTGAACAGCGTGCTGCCCGACTGTGCAATTTATCAACGGAAGTTGAGGTGCCGCTAAGAAATTTTCACCACGAAGATACGAAGGACATGAAGAAAAAATATAAAACCTCGTGTCCTTCGTGCCTTCGTGGTGAATTTTTATGGTTTGAACATCCGTTAACCGCCAACAAGCGCCTGCTGCAATTCGGCAACCGATTGCGGACGATTTTCCGGCTGCAACGCCATCGCCCAGTCGATGGCTTTCAGCAGGTGTTCCGGGAATTTTCGGTTAAACGCCTTGACCGCAGGAACCAGTGTGTCCTGTTGCACTCTGTCCCGTGCAGGAACCGGCGTTTTGTTCTCCAGGCAAGTGCGCATACTTGCGCCCACCGCATAAACATCCGTCCACGGGCCTAGCTGGGCGCTCAAGTCATGCTGCTCTATCGGCGAGTAACCCTTGGTCAAAACCTTGCTTTGCTTGCCCAAGTGCGATTTCGGATAGCTCTGAATCGCGCCAAAATCCAGCAACAACGCATCATTGCCCGGCCGCACCAGAATGTTGGAGGGCTTAATATCCAGATGAATAAACTGTTGGCTATGAATATGTCCCAGCCCTGCCAATAAGGAGGTGAACAAGGGCAATAAAAAATCTTCGGAAACAGACAGCGATTTATCCCTTAACAGCTTATCCAGCGTAACTCCGTAATCGTAAGTCATCACCATATATACGGTGGAATTGGCTTTAAAAAAACCGATAACCTGGACAATATTGGGGTGCTTTAAGGTCGATAAAACCTTGGCTTCTTCAAAGAACAATACCCGGCCGCGCTTGAATAAAGCCGCCGCTTCTTCGCTGTTGGCGACCACCATATTATTCCAGGTTCGGTGGGCAAATTTTCGGGGCAGATATTCCTTAATGGCAACCTGAAACTGATCCTTTATTTGTCTGGCCAGATAAACGGAACTGAAGCCGCCGTGCGCCAACTCCCGCTCAATGACATACTGGTCTATAATGGTGCCGGTTTGCAGGTAGTTCCACTCTTTGGGATAAGTATGCGGATCGTAGTATTCAGCCATTGTGTTGTTTGTTTGTACTAAAAGCGCATTAATTATAGGTGAAAAATGATTAGAAGCATGACCGCGTTTGCCGGTAACGAGACAGAAATCGGCGACTTAACCATAAGCTGTGAATTGCGCTCAGTCAATCACCGTTATTGCGACATTAGCCTAAGACTGCCGGATCGCCTGCGTTTTGTTGAAGCCGATCTGCGCTCAGCCATCGCCGCCAAGATCAATCGAGGCAAAGTTGAATGCTCATTGAGCTACAAGAAACAGGCTAAAAACGGACAAGGCTTCATCATTAATACCGATGCCGTCGCTACACTGCTTGCCGCGACCCATACCATAGAGCAGCAAATGATGGGGCCTTTGTCCTTTTCGGCGCTGGATGTACTGGCATTTCCCGGTATCCAGCAGGAACCGGATATTGACAAAGAGCAACTCGACCTAGGCATCGCAATCCTGGTCGATCAAACCTTGGCGCAACTGCTGGAGGCGCGTGAAAGAGAAGGCGCTCAGCTTAAACTCCTGATTGAAGAGCGCTGCGCAAAAATGCTGATTTTTGTCGTTTCAGCGGGCAAGCGCATGCCGGAAGTGTTGTTGCTGATTCGCAATAAACTGAATGACCGGATTGCCGAACTGGTCGCGCAGCCCGATTTCGACCGGCTGGAGCAGGAACTGGTGCTGCTGGCTCAAAAACTGGACATCACCGAAGAGCTCGACAGACTGGAAACCCATATCACTGAGGTGTTGCGGGTGCTCAAGCAAAAAGACCCGGTCGGCAGACGGCTGGATTTTTTAATGCAGGAATTGAACCGTGAAGCCAATACCTTGGGCTCCAAATCGACCGACAAGGAAATGACCAAAATAGCCATCGAGCTTAAAGTGCTGATCGAGCAAATGCGCGAACAGATACAGAATATAGAGTAGCGCTTCAAAACGACGCTTAAAATCCTCTACAAGCCGCGAACCTCGCGGCTTGTTTGTTCTAATGCCCCTGTCGATAGACCCAGTTGGGTGCCAACGCTCCGCCTCCATGAAGAACAGTGTCCGTATTTGCTTTCATGCTATACTCGAAAACGGTTGATAAACTCGTTATTAACGACTTGGCAGTCCCACATTACCTGCTTGCGATTGACGCCTAAAAAGAACCCAACTTCATGGCTCGCTTAAAATACACAACGGTTATTTGGATAGCGGCCACCGCGTTGGTCTACTACTTTTTAGCCCACTTCGGGATGGCATTATTTGCGCTTAAGCCGGGTAATATCACACTACTCTGGCTGCCGTCCGGAATTGCCCTGGTTATGTGTCTTCATTGGGGTTACCGGTCCATCCCTTTCATTGTCCTGGCCAGTTTTGCCGCAAATTTTTCAGGCATGTCCGCATTCTCAGGGCCGGGGCCGTTTTTGCATACCGCAGTCGCCGGCATCGCAGATGGTATGGTTGGGATTATAGCCCTGCATGCCTTTAAATACTTCTTGCCGAATGGACTCACACGCAGCCATGATCTGGTTCCGTTTGGACTTTTGGTTTGTATTGTCCCGACTTCGATAACAAGCATCATCCTGTCGATTAATTTGGCAGTCGGCGGCTATATCTCATGGGCTGAAACCGAAAACTTTTTCCTCATGCTGGTCTTGGCCGACAGTCTCGGCATTCTGCTGGTTTATCAGGTTTATCAAGGCTGGCACGATGACGGAAAAATGAGCCGAGCGGAGTTGAATTGGCTTGCCGGAACAACGCTGGTCATGGCCGTCTTATTAACGCTCGGTTTTACTACATTACCGGGAGCGGTCTTTTTTATCGTGCCGCTACTGTTGGTGCTTTCGTTCAATGTGAATCTATTTGGCGTGGCAACGATAAGCTCCGTCTCCTTAATGAGTATCATCGTTGCCACCGCGCATAATGCCGGTCCATTCGAGGTAACCGATCCGGCGGATTCAAACTTTCGACTGATGGCCTTCGTTTTTTCGAGTGCGTTGACAATACTCGGAATCGCCCTGCAAAACCGGCAGTTGACGTCAATTGAACGCTCCAGCGAGTTGTGGAAAGACGCCGCAGAACATGATCCTTTGACTGGACTGATTAATCGGCGCGCTTTTCTGCCGCGCTTGCAAAACGAGCATCAACGGGCTTTGCGTACGGGTAACACGTATACTTTTGCCATGCTTGACCTGGATCATTTCAAATCGATCAATGACGCCTATGGACATCATTGCGGAGATGCTGTGTTATGTGCGCTTGCGGCAGTCATGGTCGAAAACTGCCGGTCTATCGATGCGGTGGTGCGCATGGGCGGCGAAGAATTTGGTATCCTGTTTCCCGAGTGTCATATCGATGAAGCATTAATAGCGTTGGAGCGCATACGCAAGCGGTTTGAAAGCAGCTCGACGATGGCTGACGGAAAATTGATTTTCGTCACTGTTAGTATCGGAGTGGCAGCGTTTGCAGGCGCCGAGGAAAAGGACACTGAAGTGGTTAAGCGGGCCGATAGAGCGCTCTATGCCGCCAAGGCGGAAGGACGCAACCAGATAGTAGTGGAGCTTTAAGGTGATCGTTTGAGTTTAAACAACCGACAGGCAGTCATGGTTGAATCCATTGAAACAAGAATTGGCCTCAAAATCCCCGAATTTTGAAAAAATCTAAAAAATTCAGCGCCTTTGCAGCATGACGGTTTAAATTGCAATTAATAGAGAATTCCTTATGACGCCTCCCAATAACTTATCCCGGTTTTCGCGCAGCCTCTGGCTGGCATTGGGCATGTTTGTCGTTTTCTCCATTCTTTTTGTCACATACGTCCGTTCGGAAAAGCAGATTGATCGCGCCAATGAGTCGCGGCTTCAATCCCACTTGTTGGCTGATGAATTACGTCAGTCGTCAGATGATCTTACCCGTATGGTGCGCAGCTATGTCATTACCGGCAATCCCATCTATAAACAACACTTCCAGGACATTCTCGACATCCGCGACGGCAAGATGTCGCGCCCGGTCGATTATCGCAACATCTATTGGGATCTGGCACTGGCTGACGACCTGCGGTTGCAGCCAGACAGCGGACAAAAGATTGCCTTGCTGGAGCTAATGCGGCAAGCCGGTTTTACCGAGGAAGAGTTTGCCGCGCTGGCAAAAGCCAAGGCCAATTCGGATGGACTCACCGGCACCGAATTCGCGGCGATGAAGTGGGTCGAATCCACAACCACGCCTACCGATGCCAACCGTCTGAAGGCAAGCCTGATGTTGCAGGACGCAGCCTATCACCAGGCCAAGGCGGACATCATGCGCCCGATCGGCGAGTTCTACCGGCTGATGAATCAACGCACCCTGGATGGCATCCACGCTGCGGAGAATGCGGCTGCGCTTTTGCGCATGGCGTTCGTCTCATCCGGCTTGCTGTTGGTCTTCATGTTGTGGCGCGCTTATCGGGCTTTATACGTCACACTGGGTTCATCGGTGGATGAGTTGTATGGGCGTATTATCCGCATAGGCCGCGGAGATTTTTCATCCGCCATTCCTGTCGCACGCGGTATGGAAAACAGCGTGCTGGGCTGGCTGTCGGAAACGCAGATCAACCTCGCCCGCTTTGATGCGCAGCGCAAGGAGGCCGAAGCGACAAACCAGCGCATGACCCAGCTTTATGCCGCGTTGAGCCAGTGCAACCAGGCCATCGTGCGGTGCAGTAATGAACAAGAGCTGTTTTCGCAGATTTGCTGTGATGCGGTGACTTTCGGCGGCATGAAGATGGCCTGGATAGGCATGTTGGACGAGCAAAGCAAACAGCTTAAGCCGGTTGCGTCTTATGGCAGCGGCACGGAATATCTGGAAGGGATTCAAATTTCGGCTGATGAAAACGAGGTGGCCGGGCGAGGTCCAACCGGAACATCCATGCGTGAAGATCAGCCTTTCTGGTGCCAGGATTTTCAGCATGATCCTGCAACCGCCCCCTGGCACGAGCGCGGTGCAACGTTCGGCTGGAATGCTTCAGCCGCGCTGCCCTTGCACAGCAACGGCTCGGTTATTGGGGTTTTTACGCTATACGCCGCCGAAATCAATGCCTTCGATCGATCTGCGCGTGACCTGCTGGCTGAAATGGCGATGGACATCGACTATGCGCTGAACAGCTTTGAGCGCGAGGCGCAGCGCAGGCATGCCGAGAGATCGCTGGCAGATTCGCATCATCTGCTTAAAATGATTATCGACACCGCGCCTATGCGCATTTTCTGGAAAGATAAGGAGTTACGCTACCTGGGCTGTAATCCGGCTTTTGCCAAGGATGCCGGCGAATCGGTTCTACAGGATGTGGTCGGCAAAGACGATTATCAGTTGGCCTGGAAAGAACAGGCGGAATATTACCGCGCCGACGACCGGCTGGTCATGGATTCAAATGTTCCTAAGCTGGCCTTTGAAGAGCAGCAAACCACCCCTGACGGCGCAACCATCTGGCTGCGTACCTCTAAAGTGCCGCTTCAGAATGAGGCTAAGGAAACCATCGGCGTACTGGGTATTTACGAAGATATAACCGAGCAAAAGTGTATCGAGGAACGTATCCACTATCTGGCAAATTTCGATCCGCTCACCGGATTGCCGAACCGCACCCAGCTGAATGATCATCTTAAATATGCCCTCAGCTTGGCGAAGCGCAGCAACGGCCATTTGGCCTTGATGTTTCTCGATCTCGACCATTTCAAAGACATCAATGACTCGCTCGGCCACAGCATCGGCGATGCCTTGTTGATCGAGCTGGCCAAGCGTCTGCGCCTGGTGCTTCGGACGGAAGACACCGTGACGCGCCTGGGCGGGGACGAATTCATTTTGTTATTACCCGGCGTCGATGCCATCGGCGCCGCGCATGTTGCGCAAAAATTACTGGATGCCATTGCGGGGTCCTATTGGATCGAGCTCTATGACCTGGCCCTGACGGCATCGATCGGTATTGCGCTCTATCCGGCGGATGGCGTGGATCTGGAAACGCTCTCCCAAAGCGCCGATGCCGCCATGTATCGCGCTAAACAGGAAGGCCGTCAATGCTACCGCTTCTTTACCCAGGAAATGCAAGCGCGCTCGGCACGCAATCTGCAACTGGTGAATGCGCTGCATCACGCGCTGGAACGCGACCAATTACAGGTCTATTACCAGCCGCAAGTGGCCATGCAAAATGGGCATGTCATCGGGGCCGAAGCCTTGTTGCGCTGGCAGCACCCCGAATTGGGCATGGTGTCTCCGGCAGAATTTATTCCTGTCGCGGAAAGCAGCGGGCTGATCCTGCCGATCGGCGAATGGGTATTAAGGAGCGCGGTGCGGCAGGCAAAAACCTGGATAGACGAGGGTTTCGGCCCGCTGATTATGGCCGTGAACCTGTCCGCGGTGCAGTTTCGGCATCCCGATTTGCCCGAGTTGGTCGCCCGCATACTCGACGAAGAAGACTTGCCGCACGAGTATTTGGAACTGGAATTGACCGAAGGTGTGGCGATGCACAACCCACAAGGCGTCATCGCCGTGATGAATAATCTGCACGAGCGCGGCGTTCGCATGTCGATCGACGATTTCGGTACCGGCTATTCCTCACTGAGCTATCTGAAGAAGTTCAAGGTGTACAAACTCAAGATCGACCAGTCCTTTGTGCGCGACATCAGTACCGACCCGGAAGACAAGGCCATCGTCAGCGCCATTATCAGCCTGGCCAAGGGCCTTGGCCTGAAAACCATTGCCGAAGGTGTGGAAACGGCAGGGCAACTGGCGTTCCTGCGCGAACAGGGTTGCGATGAGATGCAGGGCTATCTGTTCAGCAAGCCGGTACCGGTTGAGCAGTTTGAAGCATTGCTGAAGCAGGGATTCGTTTTCTGATGAGATGTCGAAGCCGTTTTGTCGGCCATGACATAGTTAGATGCGGTCGGCGCGTGGCTTGACGCGGGCAAGTGTGTTCCGCATCGACGTTGAAAGGATACTGAAAGGTTGCAATGTTAAACTCGTCCGTGAAATAACAGGGCGAGTTTACAAACCCTTAGATTATTGAAATCCGCCATGATCGGTAAAAAACTATTTATAGTTTACAATTGCTAACCCTTGAAACTATCAGACAACAGAGCATAAGGAACATTAAAATCATGGGGATACTCAGCATACTGCTCTGGACTCCGGCTGCCGGGGTCTTGCTCCTGGCTTTAACGCCCGGCCGGAATATTCAGCTAATCCGCTATATCGCGAATCTGTTTACCACGATCGCCTTTTTATTGGTCTGCTGGTTGCTTAGCATTTATAACGCGCAGGATGCGAATTTACAGTTTAATGAATATTTTCCGCTTAACCCCAAGTTAGGCAGCGCTTATGCGTTGGGCATCGACGGTTTATCGATGCCGATGCTGGTGATGGCGACCTTGCTCACATCAATCGCATTGCTGGCCTCGTTCACCGTATCCAGCAGCGTCAAGGGCTATCATATTTGCATACTGTTGCTTGAATTCGGCATGTTGGGTGTGTTTCTGGCCCAGGATTGGGCGTTGTTCTATATCTTCTGGGAAGTGACATTAATACCGCTGTTTTTCCTGATTGGCCGCTGGGGCGGCAAGCGACGGCACACGGCCAGTCTTAATTTTGTCCTGTATACGATGGGCGGCTCGGTTTTTATGCTGATCAGCCTGTTGGCGGTCAGCCAGTACGATCTTGAACACGGCGGCTCGTTAATGTCCTCCATGCATCAGGCCGCGCAAGACATGCCAAGGATCGAGCAGGTCCTGGTGCTGCTGGGTTTCGTGATCGGTTTCGGCGTTAAAATGCCGATTTTCCCGCTGCACGGCTGGCTGCCGCTGGCGCATGTCGAAGCGCCCAGCCCGGTCAGTATTTTGCTGTCCGGTATTCTGCTGAAAATGGGCGCTTACGGCTTGATCCGGGCGGTGGTGATGCTGCCGGAGGCCGCTAAACTGTTGCAACCCTTCCTGATTTTCCTGGGCTTGTTCGGCATGCTTTACGGCGGATTGCTGGCCTGGCGGCAAAGCGATCTTAAAGCCATGGTGGCCTATTCCTCAATCAGCCATATGGGCATTGTGTTGCTGGGTATCGCGACCTTGAATGAAGCGGGCATTACCGGCGCGGTGTTACAAATGACCGCGCACGGCCTGATTGCCGGGGCACTGTTTCTGCTGGTCGGCCTGCTGTATGAGCGCACCCATACCCGCAACATTCAGGATTACAGCTCGCTGATTCAGGTGATGCCCCGTTTTGCGGTATTCATGACCTTGACCTTGCTGGCGGCGATGGGCTTGCCGGGTTCGGTCGGCTTTATTGCCGAACTGCATACACTGATCGGCGGGTTTCGCTCATCAACCAGCGTCGGCTTAGGCCTGGGCGTGATGGTGTTTTTCAGCGTGAGCATTTTAATCGGAGTCGCCTACGCGATACGCACCATCAGTCTGTTGTTTACCGGCCCGGTAAAACCGCAGATGCGGCAGATTGAAGACTTGAGAGCGCCGGAATTATTGGCTGCCGGAATACTGGTTACCGGCATTGTGTTTTTCGGTCTGCTGCCAGCGCCGCTGCTTGATTTGTCCGCAGCCACCATCAGCCAAATGAACAGTCTGATCAGTCAACGGATTTTGTAGGAATAACGATGCAAGACAGTCCTTTAAAATTGCGCGAGCAGATTACCACTGCGTTGAACCATCTGGACCACGTCCTGCCCGGGCAGGCGCCGATCCTCGATTTTGTGCATCACAATACCTTGCATGGCTTTCAGCACCTGCCGTTTGACGAGGCCCTGGCTGAGTTTGAGGCCTTGACCGGTATTTGCTGCTATCTTCCCGACGCGCGAAACCGGGATTTTTACCGGCAGGGGCGCATTGATGATAGCGACCTGTCCGCCGCCTTTGCGCAGTACCCGAACTTGCAGACGGAGCAAATCGTTTGCGCGTTAAAAGACAAGGCCATCACCCGGCAGGCTATTTACCGCATTGCGCTGTTATTCGATTTGCAGGCGGTTAGCGTCAGCCAGTTGAACTGGCAAATAGAAGAATTGGCTGCGCTGGATGCGGTGCAAGCCGACGTACCTGAGCGGATTCGCCAGCGTTTGCTTGCCGACGACAGTCATGCGATCCGGCACTTATGGGAAAGTATTTTAATCAAGCTCGGGCTGGAGCAGGCGGCTTTGCACCCGGAAAATATGCTGGATTTGTCGCTGGAACAAGCTGAAAACTGGCTGGCGCAAGTTCAGCAAAATACCAATGCGGGAGCGACCTCAATCGCGACTGAAGTCGCTCCCGCAACACACCAGCAAATGCGGCAACAGGCAGGCGCGGCACTGGATGAACTGCTGGGTCAAGTCGGCGGCAACATCAGCTTGCGGGGGGTTATTCTGGCATTGAGCGGCATAGACATTCTCGATGCCATCCGGTCGCAGCTGATACGCTTTTGCGCATCAGGGCTGGATGAAGGCGTGGCGGCATGGCAGTTGCCTGAACGCAGTCGCTTAGGACTTTATGCGGCCTGGCGGGCAACGGCGCAGTACGACGCAAATCCTTTTTTGCATGAGTTACGCGACTGGCAACAAATTATCGCCGAATTGCCCGAAGACGCGGTCGACACCATCATCCTGCAATTGAGTCACCTGGAAATACCGCAAGCGCACTGGGATGGTTATCTGCGTCGACTGGCGCTGGAAATACCCGGCTGGTCGGGCCTGATCAACTGGCGGCAGCATCACCTCAACTATCAGACCTCCAATGATGCAGCGCCGACGCTGGCCGATTATCTGGCGATACGCCTGACGCTGGATCGGCTGTGGCTGAACCAGGTTTGCCGCGACACCTGGAAAATCGAAGCCAAGCTCAGCTCAATCCGCAGCTATTTCACTAAGAACCTGTCGGAATTCATGGTGCGCACTCGCCTATATCAGGGCGACTTGCCGGAATATCTGACCCACCGGGCGGAATCGCTGACCTTGCATGCCGGTTCCGAGCGTTACGACCGCACCGACTGGCAGCAACTTGCCGACCTGATTTGGACCTGGCAGTGCTGTCCGATGTCGGACAAACAGCCCGTAGTCGTTCATGTGCCCTATAACAGCGGCTGGCGTTTGTTTCGGTTATGCCAGCATCTGGGGATTAACGCCGCAGGCCTGCAACAACTGGATACAAAAGATCTGCAAGCCATGTTGGCGGTGCTGGATGAATTCACCCCGACCGAACGCAGTAAAGTCTGGCTGACGGCTTACGAACATCATTACCGAGAGAACTTTTTCCAGGCAGTGCGCGCCAACCATCATCGCGGTCGCTGGGCCGGACGCGGACAACGTCCCGATTCGCAGATCATCTTCTGCATGGACGACCGTGAAGAAGGTTTCCGCCGCCATCTTGAAGAGCTCAATCCCGCAGTTGAAACTCTGGGCGCAGCCGGGTTTTTCGGCGTTGCGATGAATTACAAGGGACTGGACGACAGCAAGGTAACACCGCTGTGTCCGGTGGTGGTAACGCCTGCGCATGAAGTGCGGGAAGTGCCCCGGCCCGGCAACGACTCGGCATTGCTTAAGCACAATCGTGGCCTTAAGCTGAGTCGGTGGTTTGCCAATCAGCTGCATCAGGGCTTGCGGCGCAGTCTGTTGTTATCGCATCCGGTTATCGATGCGATTGCGCCGATGACCTTCGCCGGATTATTGGCTAAAGCCCTGTTTCCCAAGCCGCAACAACGACTGGTTTCCGGCATAGCCCGGCGGGTTTCGCCCGAGGTTAAAACGCAACTGTTGTTTACCTCTACGGATGAAGCGTCCACGCCGGAGCGCCCGAAATTGGGTTTTAACGACAGCGAGCAGGCCGACCGGGTTGCAGGCTTTTTGCGCAATACCGGCCTGACCTATGGCTTCTCGGAATTGGTCGTGCTGATGGGACACGGTTCCATCAGCCAAAACAACCCGCATTTGGCGGCTTACGACTGCGGCGCCTGCAGCGGTCGGCACGGCGGGCCGAATGCCAGGGTGTTTGCGGCGATGGCTAATCGCCCTGAAATACGCAAGCTGTTGGCGGAGCGCGGTATCACTATTCCGTCCGATACCTGGTTTCTCGGCGCCGAGCACAACACCTGCAATGAACAAATCAGCTGGTACGATCTCGATCAGCTGCCGGCCGAACGTCTGGCTGGATTAAAGAAACTGCAGCAGGAATTGCGGCATGCCCAACAGATGTCGGCGCACGAGCGCTGCCGAAGGCTGGCATCGGCCCCGCGCAACCCGACACCCGAACAGGCTTTGGTTCATATCGAGGAACGCGCCGTCGATTTTTCCCAGGCGCGACCTGAACTCGGTCATGCCACGAATGCTTCGGCGGTCGTCGGTCGCCGGTCCTTAACGCAAGGCGCATTTTTCGATCGTCGGGTGTTTTTGATTTCCTACGATCCGACTCAAGACCCCGACGGCAAAGTGCTGGAAGGTATTTTGCTGGCGGTGGCCCCGGTTGGTGCGGGTATTAACCTGGAATATTATTTTTCCACCGTTAATAACGAACGCTTCGGCTGCGGCTCTAAAGTGCCGCATAACGTCACCGGTTTTTTTGGCGTCATGGAAGGGGCGAGCAGCGATTTACGCACCGGCCTGCCTCAGCAAATGGTTGAAATACACGAGCCGATGCGCTTGCAGATTATGGTTGAGGCCAAAACTGCGGTGTTGGAACAAATTTATCATCGTCAGGCAAGCATACGGGAGCTGGTCGCCGGTGGCTGGGTACATCTAAGCGCTAAAGACCCTGACAGTGCCGAGATTTTCTCATTTCAGACCGGCACGGGTTTTGTGCTTTGGCAAGCCGAGGCAAAAGACCTGCCGGTCCGGGATAATTCACCGGATTGTTACAGGGATCAAACGCTGCCGGTAGCGCCGGTGCTGATCAAACAGCCTGAACAGTTTGGAGTTGCGTAATGGATGCATTAGACGTAGGCCGGAATAAGCCGGTTCGAGTGACAGCGAGAACTGGCGTTTCCGGCAAATACCTCCCGAACTCACCGGAAACGCCACCTCGCGCTACGCGCTTGGATGGCCTTATTCCGGCCTACATCCGAGTCCGCCATCCCAGTGTCCATATCGAAATGACGCTCTTCGATAGGCTTGTGTATAAAGACGAGGGCAGGAGCTTGGGAACCCGTGTAATGTTTGGAGTTGTGTAAATGGACGCATTAGTCGTTTTAATCCCCTTAATGCCATTGATCGCCGCTTCGGCTATCGGCATGGGGCATCTGTTTGGCGTCATCAGCGGTGAGGCCGATGAAAGCATAACGGCAGATATAGCAAACTGGACGATTAGCATGTCCAGCCTGCTGGCCTTGACTTTGCTGGGCATCGATTTATGGGGTAAAAATACCGGCTTCTACACGGTAGGGCACTGGCTGAACAGCGATACGCTGGACATACAGATAAACTTTATTACCGGCGGTTTTAATGTCCGTTTGGCGGCACTGTTTTCAATACTGTTAACCATAGTTACCCACTTTTCAGTTAACTACATGCATCGGGAAGCGGGTTATCACCGGTTCTTTTTTATTCTGAGCCTGTTTTCTTCGGCAATACTGTTGCTGGTGTTGTCGGGCAATGCGGTCGGCACTTTTATCGGCTGGGAAGTTGCAGGCGTATGTTCTTATTTTTTAATCGCCTACGCTTATGACCGCCCGGTTGCGGTCGCTAATGCGACGCGCGTTTTTGTGACCAATCGTATCGGCGACGCCGCGTTTGTGTTGGGCGCGGGCTTAAGCTACGCCTGGCTTGATAGCGTTAATTGGAGCAATATCAATGCCGCATCGGAACAGCTCACCCCAGGTGAAGCGACCGCAATTGCGCTGTGTTTTGCGGTCGCCGCCTTTGCCAAATCGGCGCAGCTGCCGTTCACGCCCTGGCTGGCCCGGGCAATGGAAGGGCCTACGCCATCAAGCGCGGTATTTTACGGTGCGGTCATGGTGCATGCCGGGGTTTATCTGGTCATTTTGTTAAGGCCGATTTTTGAACATGCGCCGTTGGCCATGGCTGTGGTCGCTATCGTGGGCTTGATGACTGCGGTTTACGGTTTTGTGGTTGGACTGACCCAGACCGATGTTAAAAGCTCGCTGATTTTTGCGACATCAGGCCAATTGGGTTTGATGTTTTTGGAATGCGGTTTGGGGCTTTGGCAGCTGGCCGGCTGGCATCTTTGCGCTCATGCGGTGGTTCGCGGCTATCAATTCCTGACTGCGCCGTCGCTGATGCATAATATGCCGAGTCATTATATAGAGAGCTCGCGGCGCAAAGCCCCTGACCACGATCACAGCCGTCGCCTGCGTCGTGTCGGCGATGTCCCTGCCTGGGTTTATGTCGCTTCTCTACAGCGCTTCTGGTTGGACCAGATTACCGACTGGGCGCTGGTCAAACCGGTGCGCGGCTTGGCGCATGACCTGAGTTATTTCGACGATCATATCGTTGACCGAATCATGGGGGCTCCTGCCCCGGCCATCCGGACCATATCGTCACTGGCGCAACTGGAAGAACAGATGATTGGCGCTCAACTGGATAATGACTCGGATAACTTTGCCCAAGGCAGCGGTCTGGCAGGAAAACTCACCGAATGGATGGCGGCGGTCTTGCACTGGTTCGAGGACCGCTTTGTATTGCGCGGCATCGGCAAAAATTCAATCAATTACGGTCGAGAGCTTGGGCATATCGCCAACAAGTTCGAACAATCCGTGCTCAGACCCCGCTATCTGGTGTTGTTTGTGTTTATAACATTGTTAGTTGCATTTTGAGGCTCTGATGGTAACCGTTCATTACCCACCGCTGGCGATTAAAAGTATTTTGTTCACCACGAACGACTGCATGGATGCAGGAGGTAGAGCAACGCATGGAGCCGTTGCCGAGACACGAAGAAATAAAACTTCGTGTTCTTCGTGCCTTCGTGGTGATGATTTTTTAAGTTTTTATAACCGAACTTACCCCTGATGGATATTACTGTTACTCCCTGGTCGGCATCGGCGGCCTTTCCGCTGCTCACTACGCTAACGCTGGTTCCGCTGGCGGCCATGATCGCTATCCTGTTTTCGCGGTCATCGACTGTTGCACTGCGTTTCGGCTTCGCCGGAGCGTCGTTGACGCTATTGCTGAGCGTCTATTTGCTGACCGTTTTCGATTCTGCCACGCCCGGTATTCATCTGGTTGAACATGTGCATTTTGCAGGCCTCAGTTACCGTGTCGGCGTCGATGGAACGAATATTTTATTTATCCCGCTGACCGCTGTTTTAACCTTGCTGGCGTTGATCTATACCTTGATCACCCGGCATGTGACCGACCGGCTGTTCATTGCCTGCCTGCTGGGTTATGAAACGGTATTGATCGGCGCATTTGCCGCGCTGAATGTGATGCAGTTCTGGCTATGGTGCGTGCTGGAACTGATTCCTGTGGCGCTGTTGACGATTCATGCCGGAACCGGGCAAAACCGGCGCTGGGTCGTCGTGCGATTACTGCAATACTGGGTCAGCGGCTTGCTGATGACGCTGGCCGGATTTTTGTTGCTGGCTTTCGGCTTGATCGATGCCGAACATGCGCTGACTTTCGACTGGCTGACGCTTAAACAGAATAACGCCTATCTGCACGATGAGGTGTTGGTTTTTATTCTGCTGTTCTTCGGCTTTGCGATCCGCATGCCGTTATTTCCGTTTCACGGCTGGTTGCCGGTGTTGGCGGAACAAGGCACGGTCGCCAGCGCGGTCATTTTTCTGGTGGGCTTGAAACTGGGCATTTATGCGGTCATTCGTTTCATTTTGCCGATGGTGCCCGGAGTTGCCGAACAATGGGCCGGATTTGTGGTGACACTGGGTTTGATCAGCATTTTTTACGGCGCGTTGCTGGCGCTGATGCAGATAAACATTCGCCGCTTACTGGCTTTTGCGGTCATCAGCCAAACCGGAATGCTGGTTATCGGCACCTTCTGTTTTAACGAGAACGGCCTGGAAGGCAGCTTGCTGCTGTCAGTGGCATACGGTCTGGCGATGGCGGGCATGCTGTTCAGCGTCGGCCTGATTTATGAGCGCTGTAGAACCGCGTATCTGCCGCGCCTGGGCGGACTGTTCGATACCAACGGCACGTTGGCCTTGCTGTTCCTGATTTCCGCGCTGAGTACCATGGTGATGCCCGGTACGCCGGGATTCGACGCGGCGCATTTGCTGGTTGAAGGGATTATCGAGGAAGACGGCTGGCTGCTTGCCATCGCTATTTTGGTCGGCAACGTGATGTCCGCCGCTTTCTTGTTATGGGCGTTCCAACGGATTTTCATGGCGAATCCCAAGCGTGCAAAACAACCCTATAATTGCGCGCACCACCCGGTTTGGAAGGAGCGTTTTATTACCGTGGTGATTTGCCTGTTGCTGATCGGCACCGGTTTTTACACGACGCCGTGGCTGAATTTTATAGATCAGGACGCGGCCGCTATCGGCAAGCAATTTCCGATGCACGGCGCACAAATCCCCCCCAGCCCCCCTTTTTCAAACGGGGAAGTCCGCCAGCCTTCCGATGCCGACACCAAGGACGACCAACATGAGTAATGCCAGTTTTCCCGTTTTAAGCCTGATTATTTTACTGCCTTTATTGGGCGCGTTTGCGGTAGCCGTTACCTGTAATATCCGTCTGGCCAAGCACATTGCGCTGTTGTTCGCTGCGCTGGAATTAATCGCAACAGGGTGTGTGGTGCAGTTGTTTAATACCGACCTGGCCGATTTTCAACTGGTCGAACAGTATGACTGGATACCCAGCCTGAATATCGAATACCTGATTGGCGTGGACGGCATTTCAGTGTTGTTTTTGCCGATGTCCGCGCTGTTGACCTTAATGGCGATCGTCGCTTCATGGAACTCGGTGCAACACCTGACCCGTTTCCATTTTGCCTTATTGCTGGCCTTGGAAGGGATCACCATCGGTGTATTTCTGGCGCTGGATATGGCGCTGTTCTTTTTGTTCTGGGAGCTGACCTTGCCGCCGATTTTCTTCTTGATCGGCTTATGGGGCATCGGCTCAGGGCGGCGTAGCGCGGCGATAAAATACACGCTGTTCATGCTGTTCGGCGGCGTGCCGTTACTGTTTGCGATTATCCTACTGGCAGTCAACCACGCCACCGCAGTCGGCGGCAGTATCCCGCAAGATATGGCTTTCAGCCTGCCGGTATTATTGGCAACGGCATTGCCGGATAACTTGCAAGCGTTGGTGTTTTTATTATTACTGCTCGGTTTTGCCGTTAAAGCGCCGCTGGTGCCGTTTCATACCTGGCTACCCACCGTCGCCATGGAAGGTCCGACGCAGTTAACCGCCGTATTGACCGGCTTGAAACTCGGCGCTTTCGGCATCATCCGTTTTGCGATGCCGCTGGCGCCGTCTGCCGCCGTTCAATACAGCTGGGTGCTGGGCATACTCGGCGCGATCACGCTGGTGTATAGCGCGTTGATTGCGTTGCAGCAAACCAATCTGCGCCGCTTGCTGGCTTATGCCAGCGTCAGCCATGTCGGCTTGGTCATCGTCGGTATTGCGTCATTGAATATGCAGGGCATTCAGGGAGCGATATTTCAATTACTGAACTTCACGATGGTTGCCGGGTCGCTGATGCTGGTGGCCGGATTTATCCAGCATCGCTTGGGCAGTACCGAAGCTATCCATCTGGGCGGTCTGGCTAAAGTCATGCCGCGGCTGACCTGTTTTTACTTTTTATTTGCGCTGGCCAGCATAGGATTACCCGGAACCAGCGGTTTCCCGGCCGAATTATTGCTGATTGTCAGCACCATGCTGGCGCACCCCAGTATCAGCATTGCAGCCCTAGTCGGGGCGATACTCAGCGCCGCTTATATGCTGTCCTTTACCCGCCGCGCCTTCTTCGGTCCGGTTACCCAGGCCGGCGTCAAACAGGTGCAGGATTTGCGGCCACGCGAATTGACGCTGCTGTGCGTGTCGGCGTTGTTAATCTTGGGATTCGGTTTTTTTCCTAATGGCGTGCTGAAAACCAATCGGGCAACGGCGGAAGCCTGGTTGAGCCGGTTAATGGATCAGCCGGTAATGGCAAGCAATGCTGAGTAGGATTAAAAGATGTGCGGCACTCATTCATTGTAAATATGAAGTAACTCTTCAGCTAAGCAGCGTCCGCAGATCGCAGATAGATAGCTACCTCTCCTGATGGAGAGGGCTGGGGTGAGGAGAAATTGAACCATTACACTTCATAGCTGCATGGATACTGGAAAGCGGCTAAATGAAAAATAAAAAGGGATCAATCTGTGCGTTGTGGATGTTTAAAATAAAAAATTGCCCATACACAATGTAAGGCGCCTTCTTTTTTCATTCTTTCACGGTCTCTTGGAATTACGCAACCTCACGCGCCGCCTCTTCAATAATACTATCAGGTACGCCAAGTTTTTTAAGCGCCGCAATCAACTTGGCTTCCTTACTCAATGCAAACTGCGCTTCGTCGCGGCGCAAGCACTCGCTAATGTACGACTTTAATAAGGCTTGATAGCCGGAAAAGCCTTTGCAGGGCGCAATAACCTTCATGGATTCCACCACATCGACAGGAATGCGCAAAGTGATCGAGGTCATGGGACGGTCTTTAATTAAGCGTTTTTTAACTGTGTCAGAAATCATAATCATTGCGCTCCGTTAGCGTGGCCTTTCGGGCCGAAATAAGCCGGATAAATTCACCTTCAACCTCAATATGTACAACAAACAGCAACCGGCCTTTTTCATCGTAGTCGATAACCGCATCATGCGATTCATGATTGCGGCCTGCATCAACCAGTTTTAAAAACGGATCGAAGAAAGCTTCCGTGGTATGGCCGAAAAAAATCCCGCCATGTTTGATTACGTTCGCCGCAGCTTTGCGGGCATTCCAAACAAAGCTGACGCCCATATAATCAAAATTAATATAATGTATTGTCTTTGTAAATACAAATGACGGATAGTTTGTTTGATTTATCGAATTATGGGATGTTGAGATCAACCAAGCCCAGACAATAGCTCTTCGTTATCTGATTATTTGGTGTTCTGTGATGGGCTGGAATGGGAAAGTTCGGAAGTCATAGTTCTATTGACGCTTGGAAATGACCGGCATAAAAAGCATGCGTGACCTACAGGACTGGAATGAGTTTATGGCTTTGTCATAAAGGTTGAATCGACTTTCCGTCCCACTCGATAAGCTTAAATTCAACACCCTTGGTCGCCTCCCTGAAAACCGATTCCGACTCATCGAATGATGCTGCCACGATGCTTTGCAATCCCTTTTCTGAACCAAGCTTTTGCAGGAATGAATGTTGGCTTGTATCTGCCATTGAGTGCTGCCCTGGCTCATCAAAAAGCAATAGTGCAGGATGATTGCCCTCACATGATGGATGAGAGGATGTTTGATAAAGGCCTAGCAAGTAACTCCAAATAAGTCGAACAAAGTCACTGGCACTTGAATCCGCCCTTATGTCAGCCCCAGTCCTGTTATTGTTGTATTGTCGCAATTCAATATCGGACAGAAATGGCGTGAGGGCATTTCGATTAATCTTGATGTCACTAATTTCAGCACTCTCATAACCAAACGCTCCTGCGTTAGCCCTAAAAAACTTTTCAAACAGGGCTATCTTGGATTCGTCTTTGTCCGAATAGTTTGATCGAGGAAGCTGTTTGCGTGAAGTTTGATTGCTTGCGAGTTTTTGAGCATAGCCTTCCAACTCTTTTATCAGCTTGACCAGATCCCCTTCAGCTCGTTCGAGTTTATTGACTTCATCATCTATTTGCATCTGCCGTTTTACATTGGCTCGCGATTGCGATGCACCAGTGGAGACATCAGCCCTAATCGCATTTAACAATTCACGTTTAGCAGCCATCCGCGTAGCCAAATCGTTTAATGAGGCTTGCCCCTGAAAAATTTCGTGATGTATTCCGGCAATCTGGGTATCCAACATCCCACACTGACGCTCCAAATAATTGATATTCGTTGCCAAGTCCATTTGCGGCCCAGCAGAAATCCCATCAAGAAGTGAGTCTTCAACTGAATGATGACATGTGGGGCATCGATCAGCCGCTGTCTCAAGTAGATTTTTTGCGCCTAAGTCTCTTAATTTTGCTGCAGCCTTATTTCGTGCCAAATCTTCTTTCGCCTCCAACAGAAGTCGTTGATAATCGTGGAGGGACGCTTTATGCAGTGTTTGCATATTAGCGACTGATTCGTACAGATGTGTAAATCTCTGTAAATCCTCCATTGCTTTATCAAGCTCAGCGCGCACCTCATCGCTTGTGATATTTTGAAAATGTACTGCGCGCTCTTCTAAACCTGCATATTCACTGCGGAGTTTCTGCGTATACTCAGCTAGTTCGACCTCTTCTGAACCATCACGTTTCAAAAAACGCACCAGAGACGAATCGAATATTGCGGATACTTTTGCTGGGATACCGTAGACAATGGAACCGGACTCAGTAATCACACGCTGAAGCTCACGTAATGCGGCATTCCAACCGTTTGCTATTTCAATGGATTCAGCATCCAGTCGATTTCGTAGCGCATTGGATTCGAAGATGCTCAAATCAAGAAGGAATTCAACCACACGGGTGCGGGCGTCTCGAATGCCATAAAAAGGAATGCTCGCAATATAGTCTGACCAGCCACGTTTCTGTTCAACCGCTAATGCTGCAAAAACTGTCTGGAAATATAGTTTTGTCTCTCCGCCAGATGTTGTTGGCACAGTTGGCAGGGCCAGCCCAATAAAGGTTTCCAAAAACCGGTGGAATCCCTCTTCTTGCTGCGCTGCACCAGGGTCGTGCAAGTAAGTTGATTTTTTTACGACAAACGAAGCGTTTTCGGTCAAGTAAGCTCCATCCGAAATTTCTACGAGTTTTGAGCTGCGATCTTTGTCACTTATCGTTCTTCTGAAAGTCACAACGTCTGAACGCTGATTCTCAATTTCCAAATAGACCTCAGAAGCAACTACAGGAATTTTCTGGCCTTGATAGTCAAACCAATCTTTCAGTGCATACGGCAGCACTTTTTCCCCTTTGCCGCCAATCAATTCTTCCATTCCCAGGCCATACAGCAACGAATTGAATAACGTGCTTTTTCCCGATGAGTTCTTGCCTCTAATGATGGTGAGATTACGTGAGAACGGAACCAGGAAGCCAAATTCACCCTGTGCAGTTACGATCCTTAGCTTGACCGCCTTAATAATCATTATGCCCTCCAACCTTTAGCGACAGTGTCCACCATTGTTTCAGTGATGCTCTTTCCAATACGTCTTAATAGCTCTTTTTCTTGCGACAATATATCAGGACTTTTCTCAATGTCCTTGACGAACAGCTTGCCGCGATCCGTAATTTGATAGCCAGTTGGTACGCTATGAATCAGCGTCTCTGCGACTGCAAAACGAAGTGCTATGGAAAGAGCAGGATCAAATCCCCATGCTTGAACATTAAGACGTTGTATTTTTGCTGCTATAACTAAACGCTCTTGCCTGTCACGCGATTTTAATGCCCAATTAAAAAGCTGTAGCCTTGGCAGAGTTGATTTGCCTCCCCGTGAAGAGAGCTCAAGAATAAGAAGTATTTGAGAAATTTTGTACATTCGTCTGTGTTCTGGAAGTACAGGCGCAGGTCGTACATTGAATTCAAGCTTGCTCATAGGCCTGTCATTCAACAAAGTCCAGCTGACAAACAGCTAGCCATCTCGCCACAATATGCCGAGCTATCTGATCAGCCGTTGTCCCATCCACTGCTGGAGTTAATTCACTGTGAATTCGCGCTGACAATCCGTCACGGATATGACTTGTCAAGGCTTCGGCAGTGTCATTCCATGTGGCTGATTTTTCATGGACGTGATTCTCGTACTCGTTTACCAGCCTCACGAGGCGAAAGTAAACGGTTGGCGCGTCCTGCTCTATACGCCGAAGCAGCCCATCTCCCTCAAGAAAACTTCTTAATGTTAGCGAGTAAAGTCCATTTACCAATTTCACCATGTTAGGTGAATCCGCTTTCGGTGCGAGACGCAATTCTGACTTTCTTAGCACATTTCCCTCATATTCATGTTGGGGGTCAGTGAGTTCAGCTAAAGCGGGGGAAAACGAATCGAAATTTAACGCTACTCCGTTGAGTGAGCGCACTTCATTGATCTCTTTCAGATAAAAGTCTGCATCACGAAGATGAATGGTGAAGTCATCTTTCAAAATCGGCAGCTTCCATGCTCTTGCTTCGATTTCCTTCTGTCTTACATGCGCTAGCAGTGCATTTCTGTCGACCACTGGCGTAACAAAAAACCATTCACCAATCTTTGTCATTCCAATACGTTTTGCAATTTCCGTTTGGTTAGTTTTGAGCTTTTTGATGTCTGTGGTTATTTTGTCCCGTTGAGCCTCATACAGTTCCTTGGTGCCATAGTGCTTCTCAGGACAATAGCACTGAAACCCTATGCCGGAATGAATGGTATAGCCCTCTAACCCAAAGTCTCCTGGGTCAGCTTGAATATGTTGGTAACCTTCAACACCGTGCTTTATCTTAAACACTAGCTGACATAGGTCTTCCCACGTTTTTCCGTTAAATGGCCCAAGCTTGGTTACAAACATGCTTTCCTTATGTGGTTTCTGAGTTGTCAGTAAAAACAAGAAAAATCAAGAAAATTCAAAAATCTATCAAACTTATCTTTGCATTGTATCAAAATCGATTAGAGCCACCCACATTATTACTCTAGAATGTAAATTCGATTTTAACCAGAAAAGAGACAGGGGAGTCTCCGCTTTGAAAATGGATGCGTCTATGACGTTGAAATTATCGATTACCACTAGAGGGCACTATCATGACTATTCGCATTGAAGATCTGGATAATATAGATTTTTCCGACGTGACGACTGGCGAAGTTTTACGGCCTATTCATCTTGGCGAAATTCTGCGAGAGGAGTTTTTGCTTCCTTTGGCTATGACCGCGCATGCGTTGGCACTGGTGCTTAAGATTCCCGCGCCACGCATTAACGACATTGTGCGCGAAAGACGCGCCATTATCCCCGATACGGCGCTACGCTTGGCGCGTTATTTTGGTACGACAGCGGATTTTTGGACGAGACAACAAATTTCGGCCGTCATTGAGCGTGAGGTTTTACCGCGTGAGGGCGTCCTTAGCAGGTATTACGAATCATCAACCTGATCCGCCAGCACGGTCAGTTTCTTGACCAATTCCGACATTTGCTGCGGATTGTCCGCACGCACTGTGGCATGAGCCACTTTCCGGCCTTTGCGCGGAGCTTTGTCGTACAGATGCAAATGCGCATGGGGAATTGCCAATAGTTCTTCAGTCTTAGGCAGTCCGCCGATGAAATTCACCATAGCCGCATTGCCTACCGGCGCTGTTGAGCCTAACGGCAAATCCAGAATCGCCCGCAAATGATTTTCAAACTGGCTGGTTTCTGCGCCTTCAATCGTCCAATGGCCGGAATTATGCACCCGTGGCGCGAACTCGTTGGCAACCAGTTTTCCATCCACTTCAAATAATTCCAAAGCCAGCACGCCGACGTAATCCAGCGCTTCCAGCAAGCGGGAAATATAGGTTTCGGCCTGTTGTTGCATCGGGTCATCGGCTCGGCATTCGGAAACGCGCAGTATGCCGCCGCGATGCAGGTTTTCCGATAACGGATAGAAAACAACTTCCCCTGAAACACTGCGCACGGCGATGATGGACACTTCGCGGTTAAACGGCACGAAGGCTTCGACAACAGCCGGTACGCCTTGCAACAATTCCCAGGCCGGTTTTAAATCGTCCGGCGATTTGAGCAGCGATTGGCCTTTACCGTCGTAGCCTTGGGTGCAGCTTTTTAAAATAGCGGGATAGCCGAGGGTGATCATGGCTTGTTCCAGGCTTTCGAAGCTGTCTACGGCTGCATAATCCGGCGTAGGGATGCCGAGTCCAAAGAAAAAGCTTTTTTCGACTAATCGATCCTGGGCAACGGCCAGGGCTTTGGGTGATGGATACACTTGGGTGTGAGAGGCCAGAAACTCCGCAACTTCAGCCGGGACGTTCTCGAATTCGTAAGTGACCACATCGGCGCGTTCCGCCAGTTGCGCCAGCAGTGCCGGATCGTTGTAGTCGCCGATCAAAGGTTCGCCCAGCTTGTTGGCACAGGCATCGGCGGAGGGATCGAGAAAAATAAAGTCCAGCCCCAAAGGTATGCCTGCCAATGCGATCATTCTGGCAAGCTGGCCTGCGCCCAATACACCAACTATCATAAATCGTCCTCTGCTCGTGGGTCCGAGTGCGCAAGTACCGATTCGGTTTGCTCACTCCTGAAATTTTGTAATGCGTCCTTATACTGGACATGTTTGTTACTGATGATGGCCGCGGCCAGCAAGGCCGCGTTGATCGCCCCCGCCTTGCCTATCGCCAAGGTGCCGACCGGAATACCGGCGGGCATTTGTACGATGGACAATAAGGAATCCATGCCATTTAAGGCTTTGGACTGCACCGGTACGCCCAACACCGGCACGGCGGTTTTGGCCGCCGTCATGCCGGGTAAATGCGCGGCTCCGCCCGCTCCGGCGATGATCACTTCCAGGCCTTTGGTCTCAGCCGTTTCGGCATAATGGAACAGTTTATCCGGCGTACGGTGCGCCGAGACCACTTCAACTTCGTGCGGAATGCCGAGTCGTTCCAGCGTTTCCGCCGCAAAGCGCATGGTTTCCCAGTCAGAGGTCGAGCCCATGATGATGCCAACCAGTGCGGTCATGTGTTACTCCTAATTAAGCAGGTAATCATAAATTTCTAATGAATTGTAGGTTGGGTTAGTCATGTAGGCCGGAATAAATCTGTTTGAGCGGGAGCGAAAACAGGCGTTTCCGGCATATTGCATAACAAGCCGGAAACGCCTCCCTTGCGCTACGCTCGGGGAGGCCTTGTTCCGGCCTACTGTTCTTATCAAAAAACCGGCCAACAAAACCGCGTAGTATCGCATAAATATTGGGGAAATGTTTCTTAAGATGCCGGTAAAAGCCGATATTTTCTAGCTCTCATCACTCTCGAGACCCGCCCGTTCGGTGATGCTTTTAGGAAAGGCCTTTTTGACTTTAACGCCCAGCTCAACAAAACTGCCGGCCTGGCGGATCAGGTTGCCGTTGCCTTGGGTTAATTTGTTCATTACGCCGTCATAGGTGCTGTTGACGGTGCTTAGCTGTTTGCCCAGTTTATCCAGGTCATCGACAAAGCCCCGTATTTTGTCGTAAACGATTCCGGCCTTATCGGCGATAGCGCGGGCATTTTCGTTTTGGCGTTCATAGCGCCAGATGTTTTCAATAGTGCGTAGCGTCGCCAGTAAGGTGGTCGGGGTGACCACGATGATCTTATGCTCGAAGGCGTCGGTAAATAAGCGTTCGTCCGCCTGAAAAGCGGCTATGAAGGCCGCTTCAATCGGCATGAATAACAGTACGAAATCCAGCGACCTGAGGCCTTTTAGGCCGGAATAATCCTTGTTGCTCAAGCCTTTGATGTGCTCCCGCACCGCGTCGGTGTGTTGCCTTAATGCAGTGACGCGTTCCTGATCGTCTTCGGTTGAGCAATAGCGTTCATAAGCCAGCAAGGACACTTTGGAGTCGATCACAACATCCTTGTCCTCGGGCAGGCGGACGATCACATCCGGCTTGAACAGCCGGTTATCCTCATCCCGGAATGCGCCCTGCGTTTCGTATTCGATGCCTTTACGCAGCCCTGATTTTTCCAGCACTTTTTCCAGGATCATTTCGCCCCAGTTGCCCTGGGTTTTCTTGTCGCCTTTCAAGGCGCGGGTCAGGTTAAGAGCTTCCTGGTTCATCTGCGCGGTATCGCGGCGCAACGAAACGATTTCCTCGCGCAGGGAAATGCGGTCCTTGTTCTCGTTGTCGTAAACCGTTTCTATGCGCTGCTTGAACTCGCCGAGCTGTTCCCTTAGCGGCGTAACGATATGATCCAGGCTGGTTTTATGGTGTTCGGTGAATTGTTTGCTGCGGTCATCAAAAATCTTACCGGCCAGGTTTTCAAACTGGGTGTTCAGGCGCACTTCCGCATCCAGTAACAGCTTTAATTTTTCCGCGGTATTTTTCGCCTGCTCATCCATGCGGGTCTGCAACTGCGCATTCTCGGTTTTGGTCTCGATAAACAGCTGCTGCAACTGCTTGAACTCTGTTTCGCGGTTTTGAAACTGCCTTAGTTTTTCTTCGGCGACAGCCAGATCGGTCGATAGTTGCCGGATCAGGGTTTTATCTTTGCCGCTCAATAGACGCATTGTGAATGCGCCGATCAATAAGCCTATTAAGGCTAATACCAGCGGGGGAATGTTATTGATAAAACTCATGCCGATCCGGAGTTGATGTGCAAATGCAATTAAGGTTACAAGCGCTTGAAGATGGCTTCTGCAATATCCAGGGTTTTATCCAGGTCTTCATCACTGTGCGCGGCCGAAACAAAACCGGCTTCAAACGCTGACGGCGCTAAATAAACACCCTGTTCCAGCATCGCATGGAAAAAGCGCTTAAACAGGTTTTGGTCGCACTGCATGACTTGGGCGAAGCTGGTCACTTGCTTTTCTGTACTAAAAAACAGTCCGAACATGCCGCCAACGCTGTTGGTGGTCATGGCGATACCGGCCTGAGCGGCACGAGCTTTCAGGCCTGAAGTCAGTTTTTCGGTTTTTGCGGTTAACGCCTCGTAAAAACCGGGCCGGGCTATCAATTCCAGCGTTTTTAAACCGGCGGCCATCGCGACCGGGTTGCCGGACAGCGTACCGGCCTGATAAACCGGGCCGAGCGGCGCAAGACGCTCCATGATTTTGCGCGAGCCGCCGAATGCGCCGACCGGCATGCCGCCGCCGATGATTTTGCCCAGCGTGGTCAAATCCGGCCTAACATTATAGTGTCCCTGCGCGCCGGTTAAGCCAACCCTAAAGCCGGTCATCACCTCATCAAAAATCAGCACGCTATTATATTGGTCGCAAACTTCGCGCAAGCTTTCCAGAAAACCGGGCACAGGCGGAATGCAGTTCATGTTGCCGGCGACCGGCTCGACGATGATGCAGGCGATTTGCTCACCGCATTCTGCAAACAGCGCTTTGACCGAGTCGCTGTCGTTGTAGGTCAGTGTGATGGTGTTTTCAGCGACCGAGGCCGGTACGCCGGGAGAGCTGGGCACGCCGAACGTCAACGCGCCGGAACCGGCCTTGACCAATAAGGCATCGGAATGGCCGTGATAGCAGCCCTCGAATTTAACGATTTTATCCCGGCCGGTGTAGCCTCTGGCCAAGCGAATGGCGCTCATGGTCGCCTCGGTGCCGGAACTGACCATTCTGACCATGTCGATGGACGGCATCAGCTCGCAAACCCGTTTGGCCATCAGCGTTTCAATTTCGGTCGGCGCGCCAAAGCTCAGGCCTTTGTCGCATGCCTGCTTGACCGCTGCAATGACTTCCGGGTGGGCATGGCCTAAAATCATCGGCCCCCAGGAGCCGACATAATCGATATAGCTGTTGCCGGAACTGTCGTAGATATAAGCGCCCAAGGCATGATCGATAAAAACCGGTGTGCCGCCCACGCCGCTAAAGGATCGTACCGGCGAATTCACGCCGCCTGGAATTACAAGTTTTGCATCGGAAAATAACGCGGTTGCTTCAGTCATGGTTTCTTTTTTATCGCCAAGGAGGGTGTGTATGCCGTAAGCCTGCCGGGAGCAGGCGGGGCGTGAGTTAAATTTATGGCGTAAAGGATAGGATAACTTTGCGATGATTGAAAGTTTATCGTTTCCTATTCAACAATCGTCTTGAAAAATAACGCTTTTAAAGTTACGCTCTGATTTGAGTAGCGGATAATATCGAGTCGGTGGAAAACCGATCATTATTCGATGACTGCCGGAATGATGTTTGCCCCCCGTGTCACACCGGATCGACACAGGCATTCAAGTTTAATAACAGACAGAAAATAGCCGTTTCATCGCCGTCCGAAAAGAATGGTGATACCTTGATAATCAGGCTATTATCCATGACCTGTAGAGTGATAAACAGACAAAATAAAAGCAGAGGTTTATGTCAACTCCATTGTCGCCGCCGGAATACCCGAAACGTAATTTTCTCTCCTCGTTAGGCATTATCATTGCTGTCATTGGTGTTTCCGAAACACTGGTCATATTGCTGCTTGATGCCATTCATCAATGGGGAATTATATTCTCGCCATTGCAGGACACCGTTTTTAACATCACCTTGCTGACGGTACTCAGTTCGCCGCTGTTATGGTTTTTGGCGATACGACCGCTGGTTTTGCAGATCGTTCAGGAACAGACGACATCCAATAGAGAGCTGCTGGACGCTCTGGAAAATCACGTCCTGGTCAGTATTGCCGACGTTCAGGGGCGCATTGTCTATGCGAATGACATGTTCTGCGAAGTCTCCGGATATACCCGGAATGAACTGACCGGTCAAGATCACCGTGTCGTGAACTCCGGCCATCACGACCAGGATTACATTCGCAACATGTGGAATACTATCGCCGGTGGCCAGGTATGGCGCGGGGAGTTTTGCAATCGCCGTAAAAACGGGGAATTGTATTGGGTGGACAGCACTATCGCGCCCCTGCTGGATAACACCGGCAAGCCTAAACAATATATTTCGATACGCCGGGATACGACCAAGCGAAAAGCGAATGAATTAAAGCTGACGTCGCTTAAGCGCGCGCTGGACGCCAGCAGCGAGATGATACTCATCACCGATGCGGAAGGACGCATTCAATACGCCAACCCGGCGCTGTGCCTGTTCACCGGCTGGGCGGAGGATGCGCTGATGGGACAAAAACCCTACGTGCTGGATAGTTCTACCGCCGATCGGCAAGCCCTGTCCGATATGCAAAGCAGGCTCCGGTGCAGCGAACCCTGGTCAGGTCGGCTGCGGGGGCGCCGTCGAGCCCGCGTCTCTGGCCTGCATCCTGCAGACAATGTTTCCGTTTTGGAGCGTGAAGAAGGCGATAGCCGCAACTCCGGACAAGCCGTTGAGGACACGCTGGAATACTGGGCCAAGACCAATATTACCCCGATTCTGACCGCAAACGGCACACTGTCCGGCTACGTGCAGATTCAGCATGATGTCAGCAAGCAGGTCGAAGAGGAAGCGGCTTTGCAAATCGAAAGCGACGATACCGCCGCCCGCCTGGCAATCTCCGAGGTGCTGCATCAACCCTTGACGCTGGAACAGCGTTTCGTCCAGGTTCTGAATATTCTGTTCGGACTCAAGTCTTTCGACTTGCAACGCAAGGGCTGCGTGTTTCTGCGGGTACAGGATGGTGAGTATCTGGAGAAGTTCGTCGCACACGGCAAACTCGGCAACATGGAGCAGCGCATCGATTTTGGCGACGGCCTGTGCGGGCAAGTCGCTGTTTCAAGGAAATTTATCGTTGCCGATAATTGTGACTGCGACCATCAGCCCCACGGCCACTACATCGTGCCCATCGCTTCCGGCGAGGACATTCTCGGCGTGCTGTTTGTTTTTACTGATGCCTACCCTGTGCAAAACGAGTCCCGCATCGCCATGCTCAAGGAAGTCGGCGAAATGATGGCGCTCGCGTTGCTCCAGAATCAGGCTAATGCTTCGCTGGAAGCTGCGCGTGATGCCGCCTTGCAGGTTGCGCATACCAAGACCGAGTTCCTGGCCAATATGAGTCATGAGATTCGCACGCCGATGAACGGCGTATTGGGCATGCTGGATCTTCTGCAGGATACGCAACTGTCTCGCGAGCAATGGGACCTGATCGATATTGCGGCCAATTCGGCGGAATCCCTGTTAACCATCATCAACGATATTCTGGATTTTTCCAAATTGGAGGCGGGTAAAATCGAGTTGGAGCAGATCGAGTTTAATCTGCCCGATTTGGTGGAAGAAGTTTGCACCTTGCTGTCCAGTCGCGCCCACAGCAAGGGCCTGGAATTAAACTGCTTTCTGCCGACAGATTTACCGTTGCGTTGGCAGGGCGACCCCACCCGTATCCGTCAAGTGCTCACCAACCTGATTGGCAATGCCGTTAAATTTACCGAGCAGGGCGAGGTTTCTGTAACAGTACGCGTACCGAAAAAGGACGATATCGACGCCGCATCCGCTCCCGGCAGGTTTGCGGCACACACGCCATCCCTGGCGATACTACGTTTTGAGGTAGTGGATACCGGAATTGGTATTACCGCCGAGGCGCAAGCGCGCCTGTTTCAGGCTTTTTCACAGGCTGACAGTTCCACCTCCCGGCGTTATGGCGGTACCGGGCTGGGCTTATCCATCAGCAAGGACCTGGTTATGCTGATGAACGGCAACATCGGTGTTGAAAGCGCCTTGGGGCAGGGAGCAAACTTTTGGTTTACCTTGCCATTGGCGGCGGTGGATAACGAGGCTCCGGCCCCGCAGGCTAATTTTTGCGACAAGCGTGTCTTGATAGTCGACGATAACGCCACCAACCGCATGATTTTGACGCATTACTTAAGCAACTGGGGTTTTACTTTAAGCGAAGCAGACAACGGGCCTGCGGCGCTTGATGAACTCGAAGCCGCGGTTCTGCGAAACGAACCTTACGATTTGCTGCTGTCGGATATGCAAATGCCGGGCATGGACGGCTTCGCCCTGGCGCGGGCCATCATCGAAAACCCCGCCATTGCCGACACGCCGCGCATTCTTTTATCTTCCGGCAGTATCGGCTCGCAAGTCGAAAGACTCGCGTCGGGATTTACCCAAAGCCTGCTAAAACCGGTACGACAATCGCAGCTTTTTGATGCCGTTATCGATGCATTACAGCTTCCCGGTCAAAAAACCGCTCCAGTGGAGAAGGAAAAAAAAGAAGTCTTGCTCGATTACAGCAGCAAGCGAGTGTTGGTGGTGGAAGACAACAAGGTCAACCAAAAAGTGATACTGTCCCAGCTCGCCAAGTTCCAGCTTAAGCCCGATTTGGCCAATAACGGACAAGTGGCGCTGGATCAGCTGGAGCGTCAAGCTTACGATCTGGTGTTTATGGACTGTCAAATGCCGGTCATGGACGGTTACGAAGCCACACGCATCTTGCGTGAACGGGAAATAGCCGGGACCTGTCCCGAGCATAGCCGAGGGAGCGGCAAGTTACCGACGTCAGTCATCGCGCTTACCGCTCATGCATCGGCAGGAGAGCGCGAAAAATGCCTGTCCGCAGGCATGGACGATTATCTTAGCAAACCCGCCAGTCGATCCGATTTGGCGGTGGTTTTGGCGCGCTGGCTGGGCGAGCCGTCCGCACCCGAAGTCGCACCGATAGCGCAGGATAATCCTGATCAAAGGGAAATCCCCCACAGTCCTGCCTTGGCCAAGAGGGAAGCCGAAGGCGGGGAGACTTCAACAGCCTGCTGGGACGAATCCGCGGCGCTCAAACGGCTGGATGACGATCATGATTTATTGGCCGAGATGATCGATTTATTTCTCGATGAAGCGCCTGTGTTTATGGCGGAATTGGCTGACGCCCTGTCTCGAACCGATCTTCTTGCGTTGGCCGACGCAGCTCACGCTATTAAAGGCATGGCCGGGCATTTTTGCGCTGAAAAAATAATCAGCCTTGCGGTAAAACTGGAACACGTCGCCCGGAAAGCTTCCGCTCCTCGGCAATTGCCCCTGCATGGCTCTACCTCCTGCATCCCTGACAGTCGTGCTCACGCTCCCGCCGTTGACCTGCATCCTGTAAGCAACGCCGCAGATACCGATTTTCAGTCGATGGCCAATGACTTGACCCAGTCTACAGTGGATTTAGTCGGGATTCTGCTACAAAGAAAAGAGCAAAATCAATGAATATCGAATTCAATCTTAATGAATTAAAAGCCGCCGACCGTTTGCCTTCCCCTTCGGGAACGGCATTGGCCATCATGCAGCTTGTGCAACAAAGCGACGCCACCGTGCAGCAGGTGAGTCAACTGGTAAAAGTCGATCCTGCCCTGAGCGGGCGTATCCTGCGCTTCGCCAATTCGGCCGCTTTCGGGGCCAGACGCCCTATTGCCGATATTCAAACGGCAGTCATGATGATGGGCATGCAGACGGTGCGCAACTTTGCGTTGAGCCTTTCGTTGATCGGCAGCAACAGTAAGGGGCATTGCCTGGAGTTTGATTATGAAGCTTACTGGTCGCGATCGCTGGCGATGTCGGTGTCCATCGCCGCGATCACTGCCAGGGAAGTCACCGTGGTACCGGCAGAATCGTTTACGTTGGGGCTGCTTAGCGACATAGGCGGTCTTGCCTTGGCAACCGCCTGGTCGGAGATCTATGGCGAATGTCTTGGTATGGCGGAGGGCAAGCAGCTTCTTGCTTTGGAGCGCGAACGCTTCGCCATCGATCATAACGCCTTGAGTTTAATGTTGCTGGCCGACTGGGGGTTTCCGACGGTATTTCTGGACGCCCTGAAACTGAGCTTTGAGATGAAAGTAGCGGGACTTACTCGAATTGACCAGTTTGCCAGACAACTGATTCTCGCCAGGTTGATCGGAAACTATTGTGTGGCCGATGAAGCCCATCGCGCCATGCTGTTGCCGTATTTAACAGCGGAGGCTGACCTTCATGCTCTGGACGAACCTGCTTTGCTTGCGTTTATCGACGAAACGATCGAACTTTGGCATGAGTGGGGAAAGTTAATTGACGTAAAAACGGATGTGCGCCAGCCCCTGCTAAAAGCCGTTGATACCTTGGAATCGGATTTATTGGGCTTAAACCTGTTGCTGGTCGATGACGATCCCATGATGTTGGCGCGGCTTTCCAAGCAGCTTGCCGCGGCCGGTAATCAGGTTGCTGTGTGTCGCAACGGGGAATCCGCGCTAAAGTATGTTATTGAGCATAAACCTCAACTGGTGATTACCGATTGGCGTATGAAACCCATGGATGGATTGGCCCTTTGCAAGGCGTTACGCGCATCGGTCTTTGGTAAAAACATTTACCTGATTATGCTCACCTCCACGGAAGACGAGGACGCCTTGGTTGAAGCCTTCGATGCCGGTATCGACGATTATGTGACCAAGCCGATTAGCCTGCGCGTGCTGCTGGCGCGCCTCCGGGCCGGGCAGCGCATCATCACGCTGCAAAACGAACTGGAAAAAGAGAGCCGGGATATACAACGTTATACGGCCGAGCTGGCGGCAGCGAACCGCCGTCTTAAGTCTATGGCGAATACCGACGTGCTGACCGGTTTGCCCAACCGACGCTATGCGCTTAATCGCCTGGAGCAGGAGGCGGCGACCGCGCTGCGTTCCAATCAGCCGTTGAGCGTTTTAATGCTGGATTTGGATTATTTTAAATCGGTCAATGATACACTGGGCCATGATGTGGGCGACCAGGTGCTTATTCATGCGGCCAACCTGATGCGCACAACCGCTCGTACCAACGATATTACCTGCCGTCTGGGGGGCGAAGAGTTCCTGATCATCGCCCCCAACACCGACGGCAGCACAGCCCTATTGTTGGCCGAGCGCATCCGCAATTCCATCGAACGAAACCAGCCCAAGGGCCTGGCTTTGCGGCACCCGGTTACCGTCAGCATTGGTGTGGCGGGTGCGATGGGAGCCAAGCCCAGTTGGAAAGAATTGATGAAAAGGGCGGATGACGCTTTATATCTCGTCAAACAAGGCAAGCGCAACGGCGTGCGGCTTGAATCATAGTCCCAAGCCGGCCATAAGGTGACAAGCAGGGCGAATTTTTAAGGTTTGTCGTGTCTTGAATCGGCAGTCGGCAATGCATCCGTTACGCAACCGGCGAGTCTTGCCAAGAGTAGGGGGTGTGTTATCGTGCTTCAACTTTATCAGTATAAACACGAGACCATACAATGAATGTATTAGCTATCTATAGCATCAAGGGTGGCGTCGGCAAAACTTCGAGTGCGGTCAATCTGGCCCACACTGCCGCCCGCAACGGTTATCGCACCCTGGTTTGGGATCTTGATCCGCAGGGAGCCAGCAGTTATTATTTTCGCATCAAGCCCAAGATCAAAGGCGGCAGCAAAGACTTGATCGCCGGAAAACGCGAACTGGACGGCCTGATTAAAGGCACTGATTTTGAAAACCTGGATTTATTGCCGGCCGATTTCTCGTTCAGAAATCTGGATTTGGTTCTGGACGCCAAGAAAAAGCCGACCCAGCAACTTAAAAAACTCCTGAAGCCCTTGGCGGAAGAATACGATTTTATTTTTCTGGATTGCCCTCCCAATATTTCGCTATTATCCGAAGCCGTTTTTGAGGCCGCAGATATATTGTTGTCGCCGATCATTCCTACCACGCTGTCGTTAAGAACGCTTGAGCAACTGGAAAAGTTTATCGAGGATAATGACTTGAATAAACTGGCGCTCATTCCGTTTTTCTCGATGGCCGACCGGCGTAAAAAAATGCACCGGGAGATCATGGACAATCTGCTTGAGACGCACCCTGAGGTTTTAACTACGGCCATTCCTTATGCCAGCGATATTGAACGTATGGGGCTGGAGCGCATGCCGCTGGGAGGCTATATCAAGAAAAGCCAGTCCACGGTTGCTTACGATGCCTTGTGGCTGGAAATTCTGGCCCGCGTTACTTAAAAATACGACTACATGGACAGGAAATGATCCAGTCATTTCTCTGCATTCCCCACATCCCTGTGGGTCATGCAGGAGGTAGAGCAACGCAGGAGCAGTTGCCGAGAACGCTGATGACGCAGATGATTATGATGAACACGGATAATCCAAATGGGTTAGCGGTTTCCACTCGCTTCAACTGCGTTTTCCAGGATAATTCAAGAAATCTTATTCAATCATAATTATCCGCGTCATCTGTGTTCCATTAATAAAAACACTTTATTCGCATCAAGCTCTTGGAGTAAACCATGCCTAATAAACGATTTGTTATGAGCAAGCCTATATCTTCAATTACTGATGTTCCTACATTGGGTGTAACAAAAGAGGATTTTATCGGCGATTTTAAACGGTATTATGTTCACTCGTTGGGGCGGGACGAGAATTTCCGGTCATCGCCTTTTTATGCCTGCGAGGCGTTGTCGCTGTCTATCCGCGACCGGCTGATGGAGCGCTGGAAAACCACCTATAAAACCTATAACAAAAGGGATAGCAAGCGGGTGTTTTATCTTTCAATGGAATTTTTGATGGGTAGAACCTTGAGCAATGCCATGCTTAATCTCGGGGTAATAGATGAAGCCACCCAAGCCATGCACGATTTGGGTATTGAAATCGAAGAACTGATTGACCGGGAACTTGATGCCGGTCTGGGTAATGGCGGGCTGGGGCGTCTGGCAGCCTGTTTTATCGACAGTTGCGCGACGTTGCAATTGCCGGTGGTGGGCTACGGTTTGCGTTATGAATACGGCATGTTTACCCAAACTCTCGTCAATGGCGAACAGGTCGAAAAGCCGGATCACTGGCTGCGTCACGGTAATGTCTGGGAAATTGAGCGGCTGGAATATTCTTTACGCATCAAGCTTGGCGGCCATACCGAAATACAAACGGATGAACAGGGCAATCAGCGGGTCTGCTGGATCAGTACCCATGATGTGTTGGCCGTCCCCTTTGACACACCGATACCGGGTTATCAAAACAACACCGTCAATACCTTGCGTTTATGGAAAGCCGTGGCGACTGAGGAATTTAATCTGGATGAGTTTAACGCGGGCGATTACGCCGAATCGGTGGCCTCAAAAGTCACCGCAGAACATATTACCATGGTGCTGTATCCCAATGACGCCAACGAAAACGGCAAGGAATTGAGGCTGCGCCAGCAGTATTTCCTGGCTTCCGCCAGCTTGCAGGATGTTCTTTCCCTTTGGGTCAGGCAACACGGCCATGAGTTCGACAACTTCGCCAAGAAAAGCTGTTTTCAATTAAACGACACCCATCCGAGCATCGCCATAGCCGAACTGATGCGTCTGCTAATGGATGTGTATGGCCTGTCATGGGCTAAAGCCTGGGGCATTACCCGGCAAACTATGGCTTATACCAATCATACCCTGTTGCCTGAAGCGCTGGAAAAATGGTCGGTCAAACTCATGCAACGATTGTTGCCGAGATTGATGGAGATTATCTTTGAAATCAATGCCTGTTTTCTATCGGAAGTCGCAGCGCATTGGCCCGGCGATAAAGCCATATTGAGTAGAATGTCAATTATAGAGGAAGGTGCCGAGCAGCAAGTGCGCATGGCTTATCTTGCCATCGTCGGCAGTTTTTCGGTCAATGGCGTTGCCCAATTGCATTCCCAGTTACTGCAACAGGGCTTGTTTCGCGACTTTTATGCCTTATGGCCGCACAAATTTAACAACAAAACCAACGGCGTAACCCCGCGCCGCTGGCTGGCCTCTTGTAACCCCGAATTAGCTGCGTTGATAACAGGGGCCATAGGCGACGGCTGGATAACGCATCTGGACGAATTAAAAAAGCTGGAGCCTTTCGCCGAAGATGCCGAGTTTCGGCATCGCTGGCGTGCCATAAAACAACGCGCAAAGCTGCGTTTGATTGAGCACAAAAAGCAATACCTGGACATTCATTTAAATCCCGATGCGTTGTTCGATATACAGGTTAAGCGCATCCATGAATACAAGCGGCAGATTTTAAATGTGCTGCATGTTATTCATCTTTACGATCGCATCAAGCGTGGCGACACAATAAACTGGGTTGCGCGTTGCGTGTTGATCGGCGGCAAGGCGGCGCCGGGTTATGCGATGGCAAAAAGAAGCATTAAACTGATTAACAATGTCGCCCTTGTCATTAACTCGGATCCCGATGTCGACGATAAGCTGGCCCTGTTTTTCCTGCCCGATTATCGGGTTTCGGGGATGGAAATGATCTGCCCTGCGGCCGATCTTTCCGAGCAAATTTCTACCGCGGGGAAAGAGGCGTCCGGCACCGGCAATATGAAGCTGATGATGAACGGGGCGTTAACTATCGGGACACTGGATGGGGCCAATATTGAAATCAGGGAAGAAGTCGGCGATGAAAACTTCTTCCTGTTCGGCCTGACCGAAGAGCAGATCGAAGCAAGACGGGAACATTACGACCCTATTGCCATCATCGATCAGGATGAAGATTTGCAGCGGGTGATGAATCTTCTGGAAAGCGGGCATTTCAATCAGTTTGAGCCGGGGATTTTCGACGACCTTATCGCATCCATCAAAAGCAAGCATGACCCGTGGATGACTGTTGCGGATTTTAGAAGCTATATCGATGCGCAAAAACGCGTGGAAGCGGCCTATCAGGATAAAGATCACTGGACCCGGATGAGCATATTAAACTGCGCAAACAGCGGCAAATTTTCCACGGACAGAACCATCAACGACTATAACCGGGACATCTGGAAACTGGAGCCGGTGCCTGTGCAATATCCCTAGCCGGAATCAAAATTAAAAGCTTTTATTCACCACGAAGACACGAAGCACACGAAGTTTTTATCTTTGCTTTTTCTTCGTGTGCTTCGTGTCTTCGTGGTGAAATAATCAATTCATATTATTGTTGATGACAGCCAAGCTCACGCTGTACTATGCAGATCCCGATTAACTACCCGAAGCCCTTATGAAGCCAGACAGCGCCACCATTAGAAAACGATACGACCGGATCGCCCCGTATTTTGAGGGCATGGAGGCGGTCATGGAAGGGCTGTTTTTTAAAAACTGGCGGAAAAAATGTTGGGCCAAGGTCGAGGGCCATCATATTCTTGAAGTGGGCGTAGGGACGGGCAAGAATTTCGACTATTATCCCAAGGATGCCAGAATAACCGCGATCGATTTTAGCGAAAAAATGCTAAAGCAGGCGGTGCAGAAACGGGACAGGAAAAATGTCAATGTTGATCTGGAACTGATGGATATTCAGTCGTTATGTTTTGCCGATAACAGTTTCGACACGGTGATTTGTTCGTTTGTTTTTTGTTCGGTGCCGTCGGCGGTAAAGGGCTTGAAGGAAGTTTACCGGGTCTGCAAACCGGGCGGACAGGTTTTACTGCTGGAACATGTGATCAGTTCAAACCCCGTGCTTGCCGCGGTCATGAACCTGCTTAACCCTGTCGTTGTCGCGCTGGTCGGGGCGAACATTAACCGGAACACCGTTAAAAACGTTAAAGCCTGCGCCTTTACCTCGGTGCATGTCGATGAACGCAGCAGTGATATTATCAAGCTGATTGAAGCCAGAAAATAAAGACTTGTTATTCAATCGGTTAAAAAAATTACCACGAAGACACTAAGAACACGAAGAAATAAACTTCGTGTTCTTAGTGTCTTCGTGGTGAATAAAAGCCAGTGGGTAATGAGCCTCTGCAATCCTAGTTTCCCAAACCGGCATGAAACTTTTTAACTCGATAGCCGCCAAATTGGGTAAAATAGAATCAATTTTTGGATTAATTATTTACGTGAAGCCACAATTAGAAAATCTGGTACAGACGCCGATCCCGACCAAACACGGCGAGTTTATCCTGCATTATTACAGCAATACCATTGATGACAAGGAGCATGTCGCCCTGGTTAAAGGCGATGTTGCGGGCAAGGAAAATGTGCCGGTACGCATTCATTCCGAGTGTTTTACCGGCGACGTTTTAGGTTCCAGGCGTTGCGATTGCGGCGAACAGCTGGATATGGCGCTGCAAATGATCGATAAAGCCGGTTTCGGCGTATTGATTTATCTGCGTCAGGAAGGTCGCGGTATCGGCTTGTTAAAAAAACTACAGGCTTATAATCTGCAGGATCAGGGTATGGATACGGTTGACGCCAACATCCATTTGGGTCATCTTGCCGACGAAAGAGAATACAACATCGCCGCTTTAATGCTGGAAAACCTGAATATAAAGTCCGTAGAGTTGATTACCAATAATCCCAAGAAAATAGCAGAGCTGAAAAAACTCGGCATTAACGTGGCAGGCCGCATTCCGGTCGAGTCCGTGGCTCACGATGACAATGTCGGTTATCTGAAAACCAAGGCAAAAAAAATGGCGCACATGCTGTTTGAGTCGAAGAAATAGCCCCTTTTATTCCCGGAGTTAAATCATGAATTATTGGTTAGTTCGCGCAAAATGGGGCGGAGAAAATAAAAAAGCGGATTTTATCAATAATGATGAATGGATAAATGGTTACGATGATAAATATTTGGACATCGTTAATCGGGTTGAAGTTGAAGATATTTTATTGTTGGCTGAAGACTCAACCATTACCCATTACGGTGTATGCAGTGGAAATGAGAAAGATGGCAGGCATTTGGCTGTTGGTAAATGGATACTTTTAAAAGAACCTGTTTTATTTCCGGCAAAAGGTTCCTACATAAAAACAATTGTAAAGGTAAATGATGATAATTTAATAGACGCTATTGCGCAGGGAATTGAGAAAACGAATATAAGTAACGATATAAAAATTAAACATATTGATATAGAAAATTTTACTGTATTTAAAAATGAACACTTAGAGTTTTCTGATGGTTTGAATGTGGTTATTGGAGAGAATGGTACTGGAAAAAGCCATTTACTTAAACTGCTTTATTCAATAATTATAAGTATAAATCATGTCGTTTACTTTTATGCCGATTATTATGAAAGAAAAATGTTTCTTGAACAATCTATATCAGAAGCTATTGAGATAAGTTTAATGGGGGTTTTCAAGCCCGACGAATTGGATAATTTAATTAGTCGATATGAAGATCAATGTTCCATTAATATAAATTTAGAAAAGTACTCAATTCCATTTAATTTAATTAAATCTTGTTTTTCTGATTACAATCAAATTGGTGTTGAAGAAGAAAGTCTATTAACGGATTTTTTTGAAAAAAGTAGCATATTCATTCCAGCGAAAGAAATGCTTTCATTTTATGAAGGATTTATTTCTTTATATGAGACGAGAGAAACATCTTTTGATCAAATATATTATAATTTAGCAAAATCATTAGGGTTATCCGCTTTAAAAAACATTGAATCTTATCCCATAGAAAGCAAGCTGCTATCTAAACTAGAAGAAATATTAGAAGGAAGGATTTTATTAGAACATGGCAGATTTTATTTAGCGTCCACTAACGGGCATAAAACGGAAATCGCTTTAATTGCAGAAGGCTTGAGAAAAATAGCCACTATTGCCCAACTTATAGCCAATGGCTCATTGAATAAAAACAGCATTCTTTTTTGGGATGAGCCGGAAGCAAACTTAAATCCTAAATTAATCAAAAAAATGGCCGAGGTTTTAGTCGAACTTAGCCGCGCTGGAATGCAGGTTTTTATTGCAACGCATAGTTTATTCTTGGTTAAAGAACTGGAAATTCTAAGAAGCAAAGCAGATAAAGCTAAGTATTTTAGTTTAGGTTTTAGCGGGCAGGACATTAGAGTAAGCCAAAGCGAAGACTTTGAATATTTGGACGATACTATTATTTTAGATGAAGAGCTTGAACAGGACGATAGATTTTTAAGCAAACAGGAAGATTAAATGCAGATTGATATTCAAGAAGGAAATCTATCTTTTAGTTTTGGCTTTGAAGCAATAAAATTTGACGATTTGTCGTATTACAGAAAACATTTCGCTAAAATAAAAAGTGGAATAAAGGCAGTTGATATTTTAGCTGTTGATAACAATACTGGTTATTTGATAGAAATAAAAGATTACACCCATCCAAATACAAAAAATTTAACATCTACCATCTTAATTGAAATTATGGTGGATAAGGTGATTTCGACTTTAGCTGCAATATTGCCTATGAAGAATAATGCTATTCTTACAACAGAAAAAAATATTGCGCATTTATTTTCTAATGCTAATGAAATAAAAGTTTTTTTGCATATTGAATTATCGCCTCCTACATCTAAACTAGAGCAATCAACATGGAGTTTTCAGGATATTCAAATGAAGTTAAAAAACAGGTTAAAACCCATTGATGCCCATCCAAAAGTGGTTTCTATGGAATATCCAAATAATTTACCCTGGATAGTCACCAAAATTTAAGCACGGCTAGAGTAGAGATTAACCTAGAAGACATAGTTGAGCACTCCAAAATCCCGTTCGCCCTGAGTCTGTCGAAGGGTAGATCTGAGGCAGCTACAAAGCTAATACCGTTTCAACCAGTTTCACCCAGTAAGCCGTGCCGATCGGCAATATCTCATCGTTAAAGTCATAATGCGGATTATGCAGCAGGCAGCCGTTTTCGGAAGAGCCGTTGCCTATCCAGGCATAGCAGCCGGGCTTTTCCTGCAACATAAAGGCAAAATCTTCCGAACCCATGCAGGGCGCCGGCTGTCGATCGACACCGTCTTCCCCGGCTACGGCCATTGCCGCTTGTAGCGCCAGTTCCGTTTCAGCTTCCGCATTAAAGGTCACCGGATAACCCGGATTTTCCGGGTTGAATTCGATCTCTGCACTGACCTCAAAACCCTCGCAGACCGCATTCACCAATCGGGCGATTTTATCGGCAATGGTTTTTTGAGTCGCACGGTTAAAGCAACGGAAAGTGCCTCTTAACAGCACCGATTCCGGCAGCGCATTCCAGGTATTGCCCGCATGGATCTGGGTAATGCTGACCACCGCCGGATCGGCTGGATTAATAGTTCGACTGACAATAGTTTGTAAGGAGGTAATCAGCTGGGCCGATGCGACGATCGCGTCATTGCCCAAATGCGGCATTGCGGCATGGGTCGCCTGTCCGGTGATAATGATTTCGAAGCAGTCGAATGAGGCCATCATAGCGCCGGGCTTAAGCGCGAAATGTCCCGGCGGAATATCGGGGAAATTATGCAGCCCGAAAACGCAGTCGGCCGGAAATTGTTCAAATAACCCGTCATCCATCATCCGCCTGGCTCCGGCGCGGCCTTCTTCCGCAGGCTGAAAAATAAAATATACCGTGCCGTTAAAGTTGCGATGCTCGGCTAAATAGCTGGCCGCGCCCAGCAGCATCGCCGCATGGCCGTCATGGCCGCAGGCATGCATTTTCCCGTCGTGGCGGGATTTGTAGGTAAAAGTGTTTTGTTCCTGAATGAACAAAGCATCCATATCGGCGCGCAACGCGATTTTCTTGCCACCGCTCCCGGCCGTAAGCGTAGCGACAACGCCGGTTTCGCCTAATCCCTGATGAACGTCCAAGCCGAAACTCGTTAATTTATCGGCAATAAATTCGGCAGTTTGTCTTTCCTCAAAAGCGGTTTCAGGAAACCGGTGCAGATGCTGCCGCCACTCGCGCATTTGAGCGTGCAGCGGCTGTATATCGTTTGCTATGGACATAAAAACTCGCGTGAATTTGATGATGATTACTATGCTACAACTAAGTTTTGATAAACAGTAAGAGTTTTTATCAAGGTGCTTCGTGATGAATAAACGCGACATTGGAACGTCGGATGCGGCGTCTTAATGTTTGATCAGCGAAGTTCAGAGAGCCGTTCTTTTTTATAGCTGCCGGCAAGTTTTTGCGTAAGAGTATAGGGTTACTTTCTCGTACAATACGGTAAGGTGGCGCTTCACAAAGCTAAGCAACTAAGGCGGTTTTAGCATCTATCTGGATTATATTCTCGAAATCCATGTCTGACATGGCTGGGTACGGCAGGGATTGTCGACTGGCCGCATTTGCGTTTTTATCGATTTGTAGCGTGGGGTGCTTACCCGAATAACTGCGGATATTTGGCGATTTCAGTATTCATGCAAACGATGCACTTCATTCCTCAGAATATTCTGTGAGGCCAACATTTGATAAACGTGATGGGTTGTAGGGCCGAACATCATGACCGCGATGAAAAAGGGGGCGGCCGCTATTCCAGCGGCCGAAGTTCAAGCCGCTCTTGAGTTGATTTTGGCAAGCAGTGTGTTTGTTAATGCACCACGCATGCGCCGATTGTTACGGTTTCTCGGCGAGAAGGCGATTTTCGGGGCTGCTCAGGATGTCAGCGAATATTTTATCGGCATCGAAGTCTTTGATCGCGATCTTTCCGCTTACAGCGCCGGTAAAGATCCTGTTGTTCGGGTTCAAGTCGGTCGCTTGCGTGAAAAACTTAAAACGTATTATGCGACCTTGGGAGCAGGCTCCGACATTGAAATATTAATTCCAACAGGCAGTTACAGGCCGGTCATTCAACGCAAAAGTGTTGTGGAGATCGACTCCACGCCGTGGGGCATGTTGGCGCTCCACCCCTTTAAATGTATTTCGCATCATCAGGATGCGGTACATTTCACGCAAGGTTTGAATGAGGAGCTTATGCATCAGTTGTTTAAAGCATTTGGGAAAATAATTGTAACGCATTCATTTTTCACACCCGGCGATGCCGACCGCGAAAGCTGGATTTTAAAAGAGATTTCCAGTGCTGGCGTAAAGCACTTACTCGAAGGAAGCATCCAAATTGACGAAGAACGTCTTCGAGCTTCAATTCGCTTGGTTGATGTTTCAGCGGGGTGCATAGCTTGGACAGAGCAATTTGATCGACGTGTTTTTTTTGCCATCTCACATCAGGAAGAACTTGCCTCATCTATTTGCAGGGCATTAAAGCGTTTTTTTTGTCACCAGTAACGGCGTCTCGCGGGCATTGTATTTCAAAGTCACGCAGCCGCATCCCATGCCGCATCAAGCTTGATCAAACCGTTCACGCCGTGATGTTACGGTAACACTGATGGAGCGTTACCGTAACGATACTTACGTTAGACGCCATTATAGCGTTATTGTTTGGCGCGTGATTTTAATTACTAATGTTACCGAGTTCATTATTTATTGTAAGTTATTGTAACTAAATAACTAAACGCTGTTTTTTATGCGCGTATTGCGTGTTTTTTATTGAAATGATGATATTTACTTACACAGCTCTTAAATAAGCTGGGGTAACAAACCCGCTTATTTTTTATTAAATCAATATTCATGAAAAGTAGGCATATTTTTTAAAACAGCATGTCAAATTTAATGGCTGGCTCAAATGAATCCAAAATTTCAGATAATTATTAAATACACTAATTATGAGTATCGTATTTAGAAGCATAAAAGCACGATTAGGTCTGCATTTCATAAACGTGATGGGCCGGTAATGAGCATCATGACGGCAATGAAAAACGGGAAGAATGATGTCAATGCCATTCCTGCGGGTGAGGTTCGGACCGCTCTTGAGACGATTTTGGCAAGCAGTGTGTTTATTAATGCGCCACGCATGTGTCGTTTGTTGCGTTTTCTTGTCGAGAAGGCAATTTCCGGGGCTGTGCGCGACACCAGTGAATATGCTATCGGCATAGAGGTCTTTGATAGGGATCCGGCCGCTTATAGTGTCAGTGAAGATCCTGTGGTCCGGGTTCAGATCGGTCGATTGCGTGAAAAGCTTAAAGTTTATTATGCGACGTTGGGGGCTGGTTCAGGCATCGAAATATCCATCCCAATAGGCAGTTACATGCCGGTTATCGGGGCTATGAGTGCGGTGGACATTGATTTCAAGCAGTGCTGCATGTTAGTAATCCATCCCTTTAAATGTATTTCGTATCATGGCGATAACCTCCATTTCACGCAAGGCCTGAATGAGGAACTTATGCATCAGTTATTTAAAGCATTCGGGAAAATAATTGTACCGCATTCTTTTTTCACGTCAGGCGACGCCGATACTGAAAACAGGACATTAAAAAATGTTTCCAACGCCGGAGCAAACCATCGACTTGAAGGAAGCGTACAAATCGATGCAGAAAGCATTAGAGCCTCAATCCGCGTGGTAGATGTTTCGGTGGGTTGCATTACTTGGTCAGAACAATTTGATCGAGATGCTTTTTTTGCCATTACGCTTCAGGAAGAGCTCGCCTCCTCTATTTGCGGCTCATTAAAGAGCTTCTTTGGGCGCGAATAGCAGTGCCTTTTTTCAAACTAAGCCGCATTACGCATCGATGGCTTGTAACATAAAGATGAGTGTATAAAGCCGCTTATATTAAATGTTACCGTAACGATACTTATGTTAGGGTCGCTAAGGCTTTATTGTTTAGCCGTGTGATCTTAATTACTGAATACCGGTAATGAGGCTACACAGTAAGTTGACCTGGATAGCTTGAAAATAAACGCATACCGATCCTGCTTAGCTTGCAAATTTATTTACATTTACTTTGCCGTTATATTGGGCTGACCTTGAGCACTTGCCAGCCACCTGTGAATATTAGCGACATTAATGAAGTAAAAAACTCAACTTTAATTTTGGAGATAACAATGGCAACACCATACGGCGTCACAATCACTATGAGTGCAAGTACCGTTACAAATCTTATAAACGGCAATTTCAATCTATATGGCTTCAAGGCAGTACAAACTACGCAATCGGGGGGCGCGCCGCTCGTTTGGTTTAAAACGTTAAATTATTCAACAACCACTGCCGTTTCCTGGCAGGAACAGTACCAAGCCTACACGTCTAACAGCAGTATCATTGCCAATGGCCAAATCATAGCAAGCAACTCTAACAATATTAACCTCGGCCAAACCATGAATGTTGCTACGGGCGGAATAGGTACCGTGGTTAATGACGGCACTGATTTGGCTATTTCAATTTTAAACCAAACAACAACCCAATACACCTGCGGTATTTCACAAACAGCGACTGACGGCTCGATGAACCCGCTCTGTGCATTTCCGCTGTATGGCGGCAACATGGATGTTATGGCGCCCATCGAGAAAATTTTACTGATGTTCTCCTCTAACCAGATCAACACCGGAACGGTAATCCAAAAAGCTTACAGCCCCGGTATTTTTATCGATCTGACGGCTAATAACAACGTAAATGTGGCATACGACCTTAACACAGGTTGGTCGTGGGGCGGATATTCATGGGCGCAGTCAGTTACGGCTAACGCAGCAATGTCTCCATTACTCATCCAATCATAGTAGACCGGTTACGCAAAAAATCTCTTTAATATTTCGTATAAACATTGAAGAGAATCATGCTTGTCGGTCAGCTATGTTGAAGTAAGAAATTGAGCCTGGTTACAAATCCAGCTCGATTGATTTTGCTCCTCTACCCTCTCATAGCGTACGTCGCCATGAGGGGGTTTCCTTATTCGGTTTTATCGCGCAAAATACATGTCCATAACCTTCTCTGCGTAAGTTGTAATCGGCTGGCGCGTTATTTGATTTATTTTTAATGCGTTACATCAAACGGTTGTACAACCTGGCTTGGCGGATAGGTGCGGATACGGCGAGTGCTGTGGCGGCAGGAGGGAGCCGCTGTTTTTGTAAAAGCTTGTGTCGGACAACCCCGCTAAAAACCACGCAGCCGTTAATGCTTACGACGCCCCAGTCGTCCGGCTGTCACAAAACTGACGACCCATTAACCCGCCGCGATTTCGTAAAGCTTTGCATTTTAGCGACGCAAAAAACGTTACGTGTTAACTCTCAGCCTTATCTCTTCTGGGGACTACTCGATTTCAGTCCGGAAGTGCGTGCCATGTCGAGCTCGGCATATAATGCGACGATTAATATAAATATGAATGCGGACACCATTCAAAAGCTGCTCGCCGGCCAATACATTTTATACGGGTATAAAGCAGTACAAAGTACGGACAAAGCGGGTAGGCCGTTGGTATGGTTTGGCACGCAAAGCTATTCAACGACAACTGTCGTCAGTTGTTCTGATACGTATCAAGTTTACACCTCTAGCAGTCCTATCGTGTCGGGAGAGCAAATAACCGTCGGCTTTTCAACGGATATTTTGTGCGGACAAACATTGCAAGTTATTGAAGGAGGGGTTGGGTCGGTTGTCAACACGGGAAATCCTAGCGATGTCTCTATTGCCAACCAAACGACAACAGAATTTACCTGCGGCATAATGCAGGAACAAACGATCAATGGAAATCCTTCGGCTTTTGTATCCTATTGCGCCTTTCCATTGAATGGATTGAATCTTCAGGAAATCAGACCCCTTAATAAAATTCTTCTGATGTTCTCTACGGCAAAGACAAATAACGGTACGGTAGTCGTAGATAGCGCAGATAGCACCGCTCTTGCCGGAGCTAATGGGCCGGGGATAATCATTGATTTTAGCGCGATGTCCTCGTGTACGGTCATCTACGATGTGAATCTGGGCTGGGACTGGGGCAACTATGCCTGGGCGCAACAGATTCCGGCAAATGAGAACCTTACCCCGTGGCTAATCGAATAACATCCACACCTGCTTAAATTAACGCTTAGATTCAACTCATAAGTGCAAGCGGCACTGATCGGAAAGACAAAGGTTAGCTGGGACAACGCAAAACCTAGCGTATTTGTGATTATGGTTGTGGGTTTCAGCTCCCGCCTCGACCCACTATCAAATCCGTTGATGAACCCAAAATACAGCGACAGGAAGCGAAGATTATTACGCGGGTATTAGTACGCCGGGTGCCAAAGGATTTGCTTGCCATGGAAACGCATAAAAGCCCGCACCGGCAATGAGTTGAGCCGCAAGCGTCGCAGAACATGCACTTAGGAAGGCTTCTATTGCGGCAGCATTATTCGGATTATTTATGACGTTCTGTATGGCTATCAGACACGCAGGGTCGGCTAAATTATTCGCATCCAAATAAGTGAATACCTGTACGTCAACTGTATTACCGGGATAGTTGCCTCGTTGTGCATCTACAGGCGCTCTACAGATATTAACCGGATTCCATGTCATGATTGAGAAAAAGCCCCCGACTCTCGTTTCCGCATTAGCCGCATCATTGAGTATAACCGGCATCCCCCAGTTAAAAAAGGCGGCTTCAGGTGCGGCAACAGGAGGAGCTTGAAGAGCGGTTACATAATTCAGGACCTGTTGAAGCCAAGGTCGATGAGGGATTTGGTTGTTAATAAAATTAACGACGTCTCCAGCATTGTTACATGCTTCTGACATTGCAATCATTAAAGGATCCAACACGATATTGAGTATGTTTTGAGGAACGATGTGGCCTTGATGATCCAATACATTAGTTCCCGCCACCAGTCGGTAATTAAAATTACCCGGGCGACCATGGTTAAACAAAAATGAATCGAAATTGTTGCCTGGTAGCGGATACGGATCCCTATCGCGATAAAGCGGATTCCACCCGTGTATGTTGTCAGTATTGCCAGCCATAATTTAAGCCTCCAAAAAGTTTTAATATTTAATGAAATAAGCACCAGATGCGGGAAACCACAGGCCCGGTGGAGTGGGGAAGATGGCGGGTACAACTCCGCCATTTTGCTAATTTGAGCTTATGCTGTTTGTACGCTTATGGTATCGGCATTGACTGTGATATTGAGTGTCGTAGGATAACCCCTTGCTTCCACCGTTATTGCTATTTGGGCGGGTTGGGTTGTCTTGTAGACAGTTAATAATGAGTTCCCATCAGCTACATTTTGCGCCGTACCAAAGTTAGCCGTGCCGTTCAGCCCCCACCTGACATTGCCGATTGTCACCGCAGTGGTATTTTGAGCATCGGTTCCGCCAACTATGTTTACTATTACACTTGTTACCATTTCTGTTCCTCGCTGAGTTTTATGAGCGGCCATTTAAAAGCCACATTCTGAAATACGGAACCCCCTGGTCAATTTCAATAAAAACAAGAATCCGGTAAACCGATAAGGTGCAATGGGTCAGACTCGATTGACCTGCCGTAGATTCGGGTTCATTCCTCACATGATGGTGATTCGTAAGACTTTGAGTTGCGACGAGTCAACCTGAAATGATCTTTGTCGGATCGTTCGCGCTGCCGTCAATCTCGCGTTAAACAATAATGCCTTACCGACTTTAAAGTAAGTATCGTTACGGTAACAGCCTTTAGGTGCTATCGGGGACCCCGTGCGACAAGTGAAGCCTGGCAAGGTGAGGGCTGCATATACCGGCCTAACATAAAGTCATTCTAATTTGATCTGAGCACCCTTTGATGGAAGTCGGAATGCCTTCGTGGTCATACGCCAGTGATTAGACGAATTCATCAAAATACCGGCCTTGCAGCTGAGTGCCTTAGTCGGAGGCAAGTTTATGCCAGGGTTTTTCGGTATCGGTATTCCCTTGTTTCAGATTGCCTGCCATAACCTGAATCCTTCCTGGAACCCTGATTTTCCGGCCAGTTGCACATCCTGCCATTGGCTGCGATAACGCGTTTTGATCCCCAAAATTTATATTTTCTTTATAAAACTGAGCTTGATTTTTACAGCTTTCTTAAGGCAATTTTTATTAACATACAGTTAATTGCTTGATGACCGGTTTTTACAGGAACGGCTGTTTTGGGAATCAATACAGCGGCGATGGGGGTAGGGAATAATTCAAGCGTTTTCCCTGCAAGTTTTTACGAGGCGCTTTTTATGAATAACAAGCTCATTAAATTTTTTATGATCCTGGTGTCGAGCCTTATGACGCAGGCTGCATTTTCAAACACCTTTCATGCAGTGGATACGCTATCGGGATTGACGGCCGATAGCGAGATCGCCGGCACCAATGCGAACATGACCGATCGTTATACGCTGCCTCACAGCAAGGTTTATATCGAATCCTGCCAACGGGAAGGGCTGCTTCGGCATCCCGGCGTCATTGAGAAACAACAAATATTACATCGGCACGGCGGTTTTTGGGTGCGGCTTGAGATACAGGCGCGTGGCGGTTCGGAGTGGTTTGCGCTGTGCGACTTGAAAACCGGTAAAATCATCCGTGAGCAGAAGCTGATCGATGATGTATTCTGATGGTTTGGCAGTGTTGAGTCACAGGAACTCCATTCGTGGCTGATGCCTAACGAGTGATTTGATATTACAATTGATGGAATTACAAATTTGCCAAATTCAAAGGGGCGACATGATCTTCAATCTCTACCCGTCGGTAGTATTAACCAAGGCCACTGCAAGATGGCTGACGATACTGACTTTATGCGGCCTGCAAGGTTGCTTTTCACCGATGGCGCTGGATCATGCGGTAATCGAGTATGACAAGGCAACCGCGGATATTCTGTCCAAGCAGCTGCTTTTAAATATTGCCCGTTCCCATCAGCATCAACCCATGCATTTCACCGGCGTTTCCAATATTGCCGCGACTTTTAATTTTCAATTTAATGCCGGGGCGACACCGGCGTTTACCGGTGAAACCGGCTCGTTATTGACGCCGGTGTTTGGCGGTACGATTTCCGAGAACCCGACCATCAGCATCGTGCCGATTGAAGGCGAGGAGTTTACCCGCCGTTTGCTGACGCCATTTCAAGAAAACAAACTGACCATGCTGTTGCGGCAAGGCGCTGATGTGGACTTGATTCTGCGCCTGCTGGCCGGTGAATTACGGATTTACGACAACGGCCGGAGCGGCATTTATCTGAACAAACCCGGCGATGCCGAAGGCTACCGGTTGTTTCGGCAAGCCGTGCTGCATTTGTCGTCGATCCAGGATAGACACAAGTTGTTTGTCGAACCGTTGATGTTTGAGCAGCATTGGACCTTGCCGGCCGGATCGTTGACGGCGGAACAAGTGGCCGCTCTGCAAAAAGAATTCAAGGTCGAATATCAGGCCGAGCGTAAGGAAGTCACATTGAGCAAGCGGGTGACCGGGCATATCCTGTTGACCAATTACGATCCGACGATGCTAAGCAACGAGGAGCGCATTCGTTTGAATGAAGAAGCCGATAAAGGCGCAGTTAATGATGTCAGTGTCGATATCCGGCCCGGTTATCCGGGCGGCGAATGGCCGATACACGGGGTCTTTCGCTTGCGCAGCTTTCATAATGTGCTGAATTTTATCGGTCAGTCCATTGGTGACGACCCGGAGTATACTGTTGCCAAACATCCGCAAACGCCTAACGTTAGTGAGAATCCGGTGAATACCATGGCATTGCTGGTTAGCGATGACGAGTCGGCGGCTGCCGATACCAGTGTGCAGTTTGGCGATTGGCACTACGCGCTTAAAGCTGAAACCGGCTATCAATGGAATCGCGAAGGCTTTCGGCTGTTATGCCAGATTTTTCAAATGACCATGACCGATCTGGCGCAGCAAGGCGCGCCGATCATTACCATTGCCAAATAATGGGAGAAGCTTTTGACTGGGCAAATTGACAACAGCATGGTCATGAAATGCGTGGCTTATCAAAACGGCGTCAGCATCGGCGATGTGACCATCGAAGACATCAGCGATGTACTGAAACGGGAACATACCTTTGTCTGGCTGGGTTTGCATGAGGCAAATGCTGCGTTGCTAGCCAAAATCCAGGAGGAATTCGGGCTGCATGACTTGGCTATCGAAGATGCCTGTGCGGCGCATCAGCGCCCGAAAATCGAGGAATACGGCGAATCGCTGTTCATGGTGCTGCACACCGCCCACCTTGCCGAAGATCAGGTCGAGTTTGGTGAAACCCATATTTTCCTCGGGCCGCGTTTTCTGGTGACGGTCAGGCACGGCGCTTCACGCAGCCACAGCAAAGTCAGGGAGCGTTGCGAGGCCATGCCGGAGCAACTGGCCAAAGGGCCAGGATTTGCGTTGTATTCGATCATGGATTTTATCGTCGACAACTATGTGCCGGTTATCGACGGCTTGCAGGAGCGGTTCGATGTGCTGGAGTCGGCGATATTTGAATACCGGCCCAGTCGGCAGACCATCGAAGGCCTTTACGAACTAAAGCGCGAGTTGTTGCAGCTGGAAAGCGCCATTAACCCGGTCATCGATATTTGCAACGAGCTGATGCGTTTTCATGGCGGGGTTATTTCCAAGGATGTGGGGGTGTATTTTCGCGATATTGCCGATCACATCAAACGCATCGATCAGGCGATTCATGGCATGCGGGAGATGTTGGTGGCGGCGATGCAGGTGCATCTGACTTTTGAAACGGTGCGGCAGAACGAAGTCGTCAAAGGCTTGGCCGGTTGGGGGGCGATCCTGGCGATACCGACCATGGTCTTCAGCTGGTACGGCATGAATTTCAGGCACATGCCGGAGCTGGATTGGGAATACAGCTATCCGGTGGTGATTGGCGGCGTGGCGTTGTGCAGTCTGCTGCTGTATTTGCGCCTGAAAAGGGCCGGTTGGCTGTAGTTAAGATGCACACACGATGTCGTTAGACAATCATAAAGCCCCTTCCGATTAACCGCCAGCCGGCAGCCAGTATTGAGTGTTGCGTCTCTCTGGAGCGTTGTTAGCGGTCATGACCCGTGGAAGGAGCAACTTTCGAAGAAAGTTCCCGCTCTCCCCGTTCTATAAGCCATCGATGGCTTTAGCAGGATGATTTTGTCCGCAAATAAGTGAGGCGCTAATTGCGCAGAACCATAACCTGTTCGCACAACAGCCGCAGATTCAGGTGTATTGATGCGGATGCCGGAAAAATTTATCGCTGATTCACATCGCCGACGATTTCCCTGCAAACCATTAAAAATTGGTGTTTGTACGGATTTATCATCGTTCGCAAACAGGCAATACTGCATGGCGCTACGCTTGTTTGACCAGACTCCTGAGCGTAGCCGAAGGAGACTCGCCAGCTTAGTTAGTGTTCGTTCGTGATGAGCCCGTTGCACGCTCAGAAGCTCCCCCGTCAAAGCAGGGGCATAACCAATTTCAAAGCAAATGCTACACAACAACCGAATTTGATGATCTGGGCGCTGTAAAGAGAGACCGCGATTTTTACAGTTTTTTTATAACAACAACGTT
>Ga0208510_100070_pt1 | contig 61407 bp, 45 predicted proteins | sample LakWasMet33_HOW6_2_FD_183875 | JGI IMG/M metagenome (GOLD analysis project Ga0208510, IMG submission 183875) | Freshwater sediment methanotrophic microbial communities from Lake Washington under simulated oxygen tension - Sediment Metagenome... | ecosystem: Environmental > Aquatic > Freshwater >...
AAAAGTGACACAGAGTAAACAAAATGGCGAAAAAAACAGAGCGTAATTTAATAGTCGGGCTGGACATCGGTACGTCAAAGGTCGCGGCTATTGTTGGTGAACTTACCAGTGATGGCAATATAGAAATAATAGGCATTGGATCAACACCATCGCGCGGTCTGAAAAAAGGGGTTGTGGTAAATCTGGAATCGACTGTGCAATCGATACAGCGCGCTATTGAAGAAGCTGAATTAATGGCCGGATGCCAGATCAGGTCGGTTTATGCGGGCATTGCCGGCAGTCATATCAGAAGCCTCAATTCTCACGGCATCGTGGCCATTAAAGACAAGGAAGTGACTCAGTACGATATTGACAGGGTGATAGATTCGGCTCGCGCCGTGGCAATTCCTGCCGATCAGAAAATCCTGCACATTTTGCCTCAGGAGTTTGTGATCGATCTCCAGGAAGGCATCAAGGAACCTATCGGGATGTCGGGCATTCGTTTGGAGGCCAAGGTCCATATGGTCACCGGTAGCGTCAGCGCCTCGCAAAATATCGTCAAATGCATTCGGCGTTGCGGCCTGGAAGTTGATGACATCGTGCTGGAGCAATTGGCCTCCTGCAATTCGGTGCTGACCGATGATGAAAAGGAATTGGGTGTTTGCCTGATCGATATTGGCGGCGGCACCACGGACATTGCGATTTTTGTAGAAGGCGCGATAAAGCACACCGCGGTGATCCCCATTGCGGGCGATCAGGTGACCAATGATATTGCGGTCGCGCTGCGTACGCCGACGCTTAATGCCGAGGATATTAAGCGAAAATATGCCTGCGCTTTAACGCAGTTGGCGAATGTGGATGAAATTATCGAGGTGCCCAGTATCGGCGATAGGGCGCCGCGCAAGATTTCAACGCAAAATCTGGCGGAGATTATTGAGCCCCGCTATGAAGAATTAATGCTGTTGGTTCAGTCGGAACTAAGACGTAGCGGCTATGAAGAATTAATTGCCGCCGGGGTAGTGTTAACCGGCGGCAGTTCAAAAGTGATGGGATTGATCGATTTGGCGGAAGAAATTTTCCATATGCCGGTGCGTATGGGTGGGCCGCAAAATGTTACAGGGCTAACCGAGGTGGTAAAAAATCCGATTCACTCTACCGGAGTCGGATTATTAATGTACGGAAAAGAACACCAGGGTGTTGGCAGGGGCATTGATGCTGACGGTCCCAGTGTGTTCGCGAGAATGAAAAATTGGTTTCAGGGTAATTTCTAATAGTTTTGTAAATAATTAAGGGGCAGCGGCAATGGCAATGAAATATGAGTTAATGGATATGAGCAATGAACATGCGGTCATCAAGGTGATTGGCGTCGGCGGCGGCGGTGGCAATGCGGTTAGCCACATGGTCGGCAGTCTTGTGGAGGGTGTTGAGTTTATCTGTGCAAATACCGATGCGCAGGCATTAAGAAAGTTGAATATTGATACGATTATCCAGTTAGGCGTTGAATTAACCAAGGGTCTGGGCGCAGGCACCAATCCGGAAGTTGGAAGAATGGCCGCGGACGAAAACAAAGAGCGTATCAGAGAAGTTTTACAGGGTGCCGATATGGTTTTCCTGACCGCAGGCATGGGCGGCGGCACCGGTACCGGTGCGATTCCTGTGATTGCCGAAATTGCCAGAAGCATGGGCATTTTGACGGTTGCCGTGGTGACCAAGCCGTTTTCATTTGAAGGCAAAAAGAAATTGGCAACGGCGGAGCTGGGTATAGCGGAACTGGAAAGGTTTGTTGATTCATTGATCATCATTCCGAACCAAAAATTATTGCCGGTATTGGGCAACGATGTATCGCTGGTCAATGCATTTAAAGCGGCTAACGATGTGCTATTGGATGCTGTGCAAGGCATTACCGAGCTTATCGTTCATCCCGGTATGATTAACGTCGATTTCGCCGATGTCAGAACGGTCATGTCCGGCATGGGCGCGGCGATTATGGGCACAGGCGCGGCAAAAGGAGAATATCGGGCGCGCGAAGCGGCTGAGAAAGCCATTGCCTGTCCATTGCTGGAGGACATTAATTTACAAGGCGCGCGCGGCATTTTGGTTAATATTTCCGCCGCCGATATGGGCATTGCCGAGTTCGACGAGGTCGGTAATATTGTTCACGAATTCGCTTCGGAGGATGCTGTAATAAAAATCGGCATGTCTATTAATCCCGAGCTAGGCGACGAGATTAAAGTGACTGTTGTTGCGACCGGCATGGGATTGCCGTCCAAGGTGGTTAAGCTTGCGCCGAAAGCGACTGCCGGATACGTTAATCAAAATGTGGCCGGTGAAGTCAGTTACGAAGGCCTGGATAAGCCTACGGTCATGCGTCAAAACAAAACCGAAGGCAGGGAAACCCGCTTTGGGGCTCAACCTAAAAAAGACATCGATTTAGATTATCTGGATATTCCGGCTTTTTTAAGACGTCAAGCTGACTAACGAGTGCGCTTAACAAGACAATCAGTCTCCATTTTGGAGGCTGATTGTGATAAAATTTTCGCTTTTTGCCCTCTTTACTTAGCGTTATTGATTTTATGATTAAACAACGAACTTTAAAAAACACAATCAGGGCAACAGGTGTAGGGCTACACACGGGGGATAAAGTCTATTTAACTTTACGCCCGGCCGAAGCGAATACGGGCATCCGGTTTCGCAGAGTCGATCTGGAAAACCCGGTGACCATTGAGGCGACGCCGGAAAATGTTGGCGAAACGGTACTGTCGACAACACTGGTTGCGGGTGATGTGAAAATATCAACCATAGAACATTTGCTTTCGGCTTTTGCCGGATTAGGCATAGACAATGCCATTATCGATGTCAGCGCCGCCGAGGTCCCGATTATGGATGGCAGCGCCGGGCCTTTTGTGTTTCTGCTCCAGTCAGCCGGGGTTGAAGAACAGGACAGCCCGAAGCAGTATATCCGTATAAAGCGTAGTATCAGGGTTGAGGACGGCGATAAATGGGCTGCTTTTGAGCCGTTTGAAGGATTCAAGGTGACTTTTACCATCGATTTCGAACACCCGGCTTTTGAAGAGCATGTGAAAACCGCGACCATGGATTTTTCATCGACTACGTTTGTTAAGGAAGTGAGTCGAGCCAGAACTTTCGGCTTCATGAAGGACATTGAGATGCTGCGGCAAAATAATCTGGCTTTGGGCGGAAGCCTTGATAATGCTATCGTGGTTGACGATGATAAAGTTATCAATGAAGACGGCCTGCGCTATGCGGATGAATTTGTTAAGCATAAAATTCTTGATGCGATAGGCGATTTATATCTTCTGGGACATAGCTTGATTGGCGAATTTACCGGCTATAAATCGGGCCACGGCTTGAACAATAAATTACTCCGCGCTTTATTAAACGATAAAGATGCCTGGGAAATGGTTACCTTTGACGATGAAGAAAACGCGCCGATTTCTTTCATGCGTTCTGCCGAATCCCCCAGACCTGCCGCATAAGGCTGTTGCGAGCGCCAAGCGCCTGGCTGACTTATCCGGCCGGGGCTTGATGCTTCGACAGTTTTGCCAGCGTTGTACTTAATCTCAGCAGCGCCAACTTCAATTGCTCATCCGAAACAGTGAGGCTGTGGTTATGGATGAGCTCTATTTTTTCCGCCGAAGGAATGTTCGGCTTCCTGCTCGGAGACGCTGTCTGCAACGTTTCTACTCTAACTTTAATCTGCATAATCGAGACCGACTCCCTGGTTACCGGAGCGATAGCGGCGAGAATCGCACTGTTATAAAAGCGCAGTTGCGACGCCCAGGCCGCAGTATCGGTATAAACCAGCAGTTTCTTGCCATTAACAACACAGTGTATTGCATGTTGGGCTATCGTCGCCGGCAATACAGCATGAATACGTTGTAGCACCTGTTTTTGCTGCTCAATTTGGCTGTAAAAATGAGCGATAGTGCGGTTTGGGAATGATAATGCCGCTTTAAAAGAAGTCGGTTTTTTGGCCATGAGTATTTGTCTGTCAATCAGCGTCGAAAAGTCTTCACCGAGTTATTGGTTTATCCAGAATAGTGGGATATAGTTAGTTTATGTAAGGGAATAGCAACCTTAGTGTAATAATCAACTCGTATCATATCCACAAACATCCAGAAAGATAAGGCCAGGGAGATAAAGTGAGACAGTTTATTCAGGGTATCGCAGAAAACAGCCATTATCAGGCAACGCATTTATTGCAGATTCTAAGACAGGTCCAATCGCAATATCATTATATACCGGAGGCAGCGATAGAACAGCTGTCCGGTTTGCTAAACATTCCCCGGACGCAAATCATCGGCGTCGTTGAATTCTACAGTTTTTTTCATCGGGTCCCCAGAGGGCAATATGAGCTGTTGATCAGCGATTCAATAACCGATCATATGCTGGGTAAGAAAAGTCTGCTCGACTATCTGGCAAAGAAGTTGGATGTTGCCGTTGGCGAGGTTCGGGCAGATGGCGTGGTCAGCCTGGATAATACCTCATGTACCGGCATGTGCGATCAGGGACCGGCCGGTTTGGTTAACGGTCTTGCATTGACTCGCTTGGACCGGCCCGGAATTGATAAAATCGCAGAGCTGATTAATCAACAAAAACCCTTGGACGAATGGCCCGAGGCGTTATTTCAGGTCGATGACAATATTTATAAATCCGGCTTACTGCTGAATCAACAGATTGAACAAGGCGCGGCGCTTAGATCGGCTTTTAAACGAGGCATCAAGGAAACGCTGAAAGAAATCGACTATTCGGGGTTGCGAGGCCGGGGCGGCGCCGGATTTAAAACGGCGATCAAGTGGCAGTTCTGTTCGGAAGAGCGGCAGATTGAGCGCTACGTGGTTTGCAATGCCGATGAAGGCGAGCCCGGCACGTTTAAGGACAGGGTGTTGCTAAACGCCTATGCGGATCAGGTTTTTGAAGGCATGACGGTGTGCGCCGCGATTATCGGAGCCAAACAGGGATTTTTGTATTTGCGCGGCGAGTATTTACATCTTTACGACAAGCTGCAACGTATTTTGGAGCAACGCCGTCAGAACAGCTTACTGGGCAGCAATATTCTGGGCACAGGCCTGAATTTCGATATTGAAATCTGCTTGGGTGCGGGCGCTTATATTTGCGGTGAAGAATCGGCGTTGATCGAGTCGCTGGAAGGCAAAGCCGGTATTCCGCGCAATCGCCCGCCTTATCCTGTTACTCAGGGCTATTTGGGTAAACCGACCGTAGTCAATAACGTGGAAACGTTTCTGGCGGCGGCAAGCATTGCGGTCAATGGCGGCGACTGGTTTGCAAGCATCGGCACCGAAAAATCGAAAGGCACCAAGATACTCAGCATCAGCGGGGATTGTGATCGTCCCGGCATCTATGAATATCCGTTTGGCACGACAATCCACGCCATCTTAAATGATTGCGGGGCGGGTGATGTGCTCGGTGTGCAGGTTGGCGGACCATCGGGAACCTTTATTTCCAATCAGGAGTTCGACCGCAAGCTGGCTTTTGAAGATTTGGCCACCGGCGGGTCATTCATTATCTTCAACTCCAGTCGTAACATTCTGGACATGGTTCATAACTTCGCGCATTTTTTCGCGCATGAAAGCTGCGGATTTTGTACGCCTTGCCGGGTAGGTACTTCGTTGCTGCAAAAACAGATCGACAAGATAGTCGAAGGCCACGGTTCGGCGGGCGATGTGGTCGCGCTTGAAGAATTGTGCCAACTGGTCAAAAACTATAGTCATTGCGGTCTCGGCCAAACGGCTGCGAACCCGATATTAACAACACTGGAGCGCTACCCTGATTTGTACCAGAGCCGATTAAAAGAAATCAGCTTTGAACCGGGATTCGATTTGGACGGCGCACTGGAAACGGCGCGGCGCATGGCGAATCGGGATGATGCCGGCGCGCATTTGGCTCAGACTCAGATGGAGAGCGAACATGAGTAAGACAATTACCATCGACGGAAATGTTATTCCTTTCGAAGACGGACAGACCATTATGGACGCTGCGATGGCGGCCGGGTTCTACATCCCGCACTTATGCCATCAGCCGGAATTTACCCCGCACGGCAGTTGCAAGCTGTGTACGGTACAAGTAAACGGACGCAATTGTTCGGCTTGCACCTATCCGGCAATGGACGGTCAGGAGGTGCTGAGTGAAACTCAGGAGCTGATCGACGACCGGAAAAAAATCACCCAGATGCTGTTTGTGGAAGGCAATCATCTGTGTCCAGGCTGCGAAAAAACCGGTAACTGCCAGCTGCAAGCTGTCGCCTATCATTTGAATATGCTCGACAACCACTTTCCGGCGTTTTACCCGGAGCGGGAAGTGGACGCCTCTCACCCCGAGGTGATGATCGACCATAACCGCTGCATTTTTTGCACGCTGTGTGTCCGCGCCAGCCACGAAAAAGACGGCAAGGACGTGTTTGCGATCAGCGGGCGAGGCATCCACAAGCATTTAATCTTTAATGCTGAAAGCGGCTTGCTGAAAGATACTGATTTAGAAGCGACGGATCAGGCTGCGCACATTTGCCCTACCGGTGCAATTTTGATTAAGCGCACCGGATATCAGGTGCCGATTGGCGAGCGTATTTACGATCATAAAGAAATCGATCAAGTGAGTTTGGCCGCATCCGGTTCCCAACCGGCTGCGGCACTTCCACCATCCTTGGCAGTCGGCACGGAGCATCTTAAACATGGCGAATAAAATTAGAGTAGCGACAACATCGCTGGCAGGCTGCTTCGGCTGTCACATGTCGTTTTTAGATATAGACGAGCGGATGCTGCAACTGGTTGAAGTTGTCGAGTTCGACCGCTCGCCGATTACCGATATAGAACACTGCACGAACTGCGACATAGGCCTGATTGAAGGCGGCGTGTGCAATTCCGAAAACGTGCATGTGCTGCGGGAGTTCCGAAACAACTGCAAAATCCTGGTTGCGGTTGGGGCCTGCGCAATTAACGGCGGACTGCCCGCCATGCGCAATCATATTCCGCTCGAAGAATGTCTGAATGAGGCCTATTTGGACGGTATTGGCGTGGAAAATCCGCAGATTCCCAGCGATGTAGAATTACCGTTGCTGTTGAATCAGGTACACCCGATACATGAAATCGTCAAAATCGATTATTACCTGCCCGGCTGTCCTCCATCAGCGGACGTGTTCTGGAAATTTCTGACCGATTTGATCGAAGGGCGCGAACCATCCTTGCCTTATGAGTTGGTTCATTACGATTGAGTAGGTTGGGTTACGTCTGTATGGACAGATTTTTGCTCCGTGCAATCTGCATCCCTCACATCCCTGTGGGTTATTCAGGAGCAGTCAATAACCTAACCCAACACATCGAAGCGGCAATTGTCGGGTTACGCTAAACCGACCTACAAAATACGAGAAAAATCATGTACGAACATTTAGAAACAGCTGAAAATCGAGACAGTTTAAAACGGGTTGTCGTCGATCCGGTCTCGCGCGTTGAAGGGCACGGCAAAGTTACTTTGCTGCTGGACGAAAATAATAAAGTTCAGCAAGCCCGACTGCATATTGTTGAGTTTCGCGGCTTTGAGCGATTCATTCAAGGCCGCCCTTATTGGGAACTGCCGGTCTTGGTGCAGCGGTTATGCGGTATTTGCCCGGTCAGTCATCATTTGGCCGCCGCCAAAGCCATCGACCAATTGGTCGGTATCGATCCTGACAACCTGCCCGTTTCAGCGGACAAGTTAAGACGCCTGTTGCATTTCGGGCAAGTGCTGCAATCCCACGCGCTGCATTTCTTTCATTTATCGAGCCCGGATTTATTGTTCGGCTTTGAAAGCGACATCAGCAAGCGTTCGATTGTTGCGGTATTGGCCGAGTATCCCGACATCGGCGTACAGGGCGTAAAGCTGCGCAAATACGGTCAGGAAGTCATTCGCATGGTGTCCGGCAAACGCATTCACGGTACCGGCGCGATTGCCGGGGGCATGAATAAATCGCTGACTAAAGCCGAACGCGACTACTTGCTTGAAGACATCGACCAGATGATAACTTGGGCGGAAGGTTCGGTTGCGTTGATAAAAAAAGTGCATTGCTCAAACCTGCCTTATTACGATGATTTTGCCACGATACGCAGCAATTATCTGGGCCTGACTAAGCCTGATGGTGCGTTGGAGCTTTATCATGGCGGCATCCGCGCCAAGAATGAGCGCGGCGAAACCATTATGGATCATATCGATTATTGTAAATATAACGATTATATCCATGAAGAAGTCCGCTCATGGACCTATATGAAATTCCCGTACCTGCTATCGCTGGGACAGGAGCAAGGCTGGTACCGGGTCGGACCTTTGGCGCGGGTCAATAACTGCGACTATATCGACACGCCGTTGGCGGAAGCCGCCCGCGTCGAGTTTAAAGCGCACAGTGGCGAAGCGATGGTGCATAGCACCTTGGCATTTCACTGGACGCGGCTGATTGAAGTTCTACATTGCGCCGAAAGCATTAAGGTGTTGTTGAATGACCCGGACATCATGGGTTCTGATCTGGTCGCGCAAGGCGAAAAGCGTTATGAAGGCATTGGCGTGATTGAAGCGCCGCGCGGCACCTTGTTCCATCACTATCAAGTCGATGAAAACGACATCGTCACCAAAGCTAACCTGATCGTTTCGACCACCAGTAACAACATGGCGATGAACGAGTCGGTGCGGCAAGTGGCGGCGGAATATTTGTCAGGCCGCGAACTGACCGAACCGTTGTTGAACAACCTGGAAGTGGCGATTCGCGCTTACGATCCTTGTTTGTCCTGCGCGACCCATGCTGTCGGTAAAATGCCGCTGCAACTTGAGTTGGTCGATGCCGGAGGCAAACTGATCGATAAGCTGGTCAAACACAGCGACGGACAAATCGAGCGGAATAATGCCTAAACCGGTATTGCTGTTCGGTTACGGCAATCTCAGCCGCGGCGACGATGCGTTGGGGCCGTTATTGCTGGAATACGTAGAAAGCCATTGCAGCTTGGACGCAATTGAAATATTGTCCGACTTCCAGTTACAAATAGAACATGCGCTGGACTTGGAAAACCGCCGCTTGGTGTTGTTTGTCGATGCCTCGGTAGCCTGTGCCGAGGCCTTTGATTTTACCGTGCTGGAACCTGCCAGAGATAAAAGCTACACGACCCACGCGATGAGTCCCGCAGCGGTTTTAGACGTGTATCAATCGATAAAAAAGCAACTGCCTCCGCCGTGTTTTCTGCTGAGCATCAAAGCCGGGAAATTCGAATTGGGCGAAGGCTTGAGCGCAAACGCCGAACATAATCTTGAGCAAGCGTGCTCATTTGCAGGGCGGTTATTAAGCAATCCCGATCTTGATTTCTGGCTGAAACAGGCAAATACAGTCTTAAGCGCGTAGCGGCGAATGGCATGGGCCTCGAAAAGTAAGCCCGGTAAAATATTATTTTCTTTCCTTGAGCAAATCCCTGATTTCGGTCAATAGCAGTTCTTCTCTGGAGGGTTCCGGAGTTACGGTAGGAGCAGCCGTTTCTTTTTTCTTCAGGCTGTTGATGAACTTCACCGCCATAAAAATCACAAAGGCGATAATCGTGAAATCGACCATAGCCTGAATGAAATTTCCATAATTAAGGGTTACGGCGGGCGCATTTCCGGAGGCTTCTTTTAAGGTAAACGCCAGTTTGGTAAAGTCTACGCCGCCGATTAATACGCCAATCGGCGGCATGAATACATCGGCAACAAGGGATGAAATAATTTTGCCGAAAGCGGCGCCGACAATGATGCCCACCGCCATGTCAACAGCATTGCCCTTGATGGCGAATTCTTTAAATTCTTGTAGCATGCTCATAAGCGGTGTCCTTTCTTTGGGGGCACTCGCGAGGCCGATGCCTAGCGAGTGGGTCCGATTAAAGTTGCTGGTTTATTCGCCTTACTTTTTATGCTCTTGCATCTTTTGTTTGCGGTGCTGCATCATTTGAGCATGATGCGATTTCATGAGCTCCAATTGCTGATTTTTTAACGCTTCTTTTTTGGCGGCGTCTTTCTCCGACAAAATCTGATTCGACAGGTCGTGCATCATCAACATGTGTTCCTGCATGGAGCGCATATGTTCATTTTTTTGTTCTTCAGTCATGCCGCCCATCATGCCCATACCCTGATGCATGCCCATTCCTTTCATAGGTTCGTCGGCTTTTTGCGGTTCAGCAGCGGAACTTAGCATGCTAATGGGTAACAGCAGTAATAGGACGGCAGTTGATTTATATAAATGTTTCATCGGGAGTACCTTTTGGCGTTGGGTGGACGGGGAGTTAATTGTATGTAAAATCAGAATCCTGAAGAAGTAAAAAGTTTGCTAGAGGCGGACGGAATAAACAACACCGGTCATTTTAGATTTATTTAACGGTACTTCAATAAGTTAAAACACTTAGGAAAGCTGTCTCAATAGAATTTTATGACTGAGCAATGTTCATTTTTTACAAGAAAGCGCTTTGCCAAAGTTCATCACAGCCAGTGAATCAAGCTGAAAAACAGTGAAGTGTCATCGCGGTCAAAATCGTGTTGCAGCCTAAAGCTGGATTCAATGTTGTCGATGCGTTTGTGATAACCCAACAGGCCGCTGACGCCGTGTTGCCCCGGATTCGGGCTGGTTATGCCGACTCCCGCAAACAGGGCGTTGACCAGGCTGTCAGTGCCGAGTAATTGGCCGGGATAAATGGCGGTTTCCAGCGTTTCTTCGCGGCCGCTATTCGGCAGGCTTTTATGGATAAAGCGGAAATTGACAAAATCGCCGATTTCCCACGCGGTCAGGCGACGGTTGAAGTTGGGATTCAGGTAGCCCAGTGGGTTGGAAAACTCCACGCCGGTCGGTCCCATAGCGCGGCCCAGCCGGGATTCATGTCCCAAAAAACCTTTGCGAAACCCCAGGCTGCCGGTCACCATCATATCTTTGGAGCCGTTAATTTTGCCAATCGAGTTATCGACATAAAATAGTTCGATTGCCGGGCGCAGTTCATCCACCCCTCGGTCGGGCGCAACATAACCCACGGTACTGCGCCATTGTTCGCCATCGCTGCCCCAGCTCGCCATCAATTGTTTGTTGTACAGGGCAAGGTAGCCGCCGGGGGAATCGTGTCCTTGAAAGCTCTGCCATTGCGTGGACGCAATATATTTAATGGACTGCCATTCGTTCCGGTAAGAAATTTTGGCGAATTTAATGTCCTGATTGCTGAGGTTTCTATCGACAAATCCGCCGCCAAAGCCCAAGCCGGACGGTAAGCGGTATTCGCCTTGTACCTCGGTTTGTTTGCTATCGCCCTGCAGAACTTCCTGCGCACCCAGAATTAAATCGCCGAGTTCGGGGCGAGTCAGTAAGGGACGGGCAAAGCCGCCGAAGTAGTTAATGTCCTGGCCGCCTGTTTCGGATATCTGCACGCCGTGACCGCCTTTAAAAATCGGTGCCCATAAGATACTGTTGACCTGGAAATCGCCGTTATCCTTGCGGTCGTAGAAAGCGTCAAGCTTGCCGCCTTTGAAGTAGGGAGAATCGGCGCCGCCTGCGTAAAGGCAAGGAGGAACGGCGGCCAGTAAGGCGAAAAATAGGATTTTGAGCGGCACGGCAAGGTTTTTCCTTGTGCTGATGGAATAAAGTTAGGCGTCTGCCGGCGTCTTATCTGGGTAAGACATTCGCCCTTTGAGTTGTGCTTGGCTACCTTGCTACACGTCATCCATGGCGTTATGCAATGGCGAACTTTGCGTCTCTCCCTCAAACATTTGCTGCTTGAAGGTGTCCGCAGGAACCGGTCGACCGAATAAATATCCCTGGAATTTAAGGCAGCCGTAGCGCGTCAGAAGCTCGCGTTGAATCTCCGTTTCCACCCCTTCGGCAATGACGTTAATATCAAGGTTTTTTCCCAGTGACAGAATGGTTCGGATAATAGCGGAGTCATGGTTGTTAAAAGCCATGTTTCTGACAAAGGATTGGTCTATCTTTAATTGCTCCAAAGGTAGTTTTTGCAGATAAGACAGCGAGGAATAACCGGTGCCGAAATCATCCATGGAAAAATTGACGCCTAAATCCCTGACTGCGTGCATTTTAGCAATCGTGTCTTCGACATTATCCAGAATCACCGACTCGGTAATTTCCAATTTGAGCAGAGCGGGGTTAGCGCCGGTTTCCGTTAACATGGCGCATATTTGCTCAACAAAATCAGCCTGACTAAGCTGTCGGCTGCTGATATTTACCGCCAATTTCAGCTCGCGGGTTTCAGGATATTTTGCCCAGTCGACCAAGGTCTCGCAGCCTTGTTTCAATATCCAATATCCGATAGGTAGAATCAGCCCGGTTTCTTCGGCAAGCGGAATAAATTCGGCGGGAGAAATCATGCCGCGCTCGGCCTGATGCCAGCGAATCAGCGCTTCCGCGCCCACCGGCCGTGCTGATGCATCGACCTGTACCTGATAATGCAAGCTCAATTCGTTACGATCCAGCGCATTGCGCAAATCGGTCTCCAAAGAGGCCCGTAAATTTAAAGCATCCTGCATTTCAGGAACAAAAGCGCGTATCACATTTCGCCCGGCTTGCTTGGCCTGGTACATGGCCAGATCGGCGCGTTTAAGCAGTTCTTCGCTGCTGGTTTGATGGCCTAGAAACAACACAAAACCGATGCTGCCGGTGGAATAATGTTCGACAAAAGGATGTAGATTATTGTCGATATTGCTTTTCAACAGGTAGAATTCAGCCAGATTACTACGAATTTTTTCGGCAACGGTGTGGGTCTGAACGGCAGCTTCAATCTCCTGCTCGTCGAGGCACTCCAGCATGATCACAAACTCATCGCCGCCCAGTCTGGCTACCGTATCGACATCGCGCACGCAACTTTGCAAACGCCGCCCCACCTCAATCAGCAATTGATCGCCGCGATCATGGCCCAGGGTATCGTTAAGCGTTTTGAAGTTGTCGAGATCGAGGAACATCAACGCGCCGTGAGTCTTGTTGCGGTTGCTGGCGTTAAGCGCCAGATTGAGTCGGTCGAACAGTAACGTGCGGTTGGGGAGTTTGGTCAGGGAGTCGTAGTAAGCCAGATCCTTGATGCGCTCTTCATCGGCTTTGCGCTGACTAATGTCGGTGAAGGTGCCGACATAGTTGGTAACCAAGCCTTCCGGATTGGTGATGGCGGTTATGCACAGCCATTCCGGATAGATGACGCCGTTTTTTCTTTTATTCCAGATTTCGCCTTGCCAGTATTTATCGCGATTGATGCTTGCCCACATGGACGCATAGAATTCGCTGTCCTGGCGGCCGGATTTGAGGATGCCGGCGGGTTTGCCGATAATCTCATCGGCACTGTAACCGGTTAGCTCGGTAAACGACTTGTTGACGCGCAAGATAATGTTGTCGGCATCGGTAACGAGTATGCCTTCTTGAGATTCAAACGCTGCGGCGGCAATGCGTAGTTCATGCTCGGCTTTGAGCCGCAGCTTTTCGCGGTCGAAATTATCCAGCGCGTAGGAAAGGTCGTCGGTCAGGCCGCGCATCAGGTCAATCAGGTCGGGGGTGAAATAGTCCTGTTCAGCCGAGTAGACGGCAATCGCTCCGATGCAGCCGCCGCCGCGCATCAGCGGGAATGCCGCCGAGGCGTTAATGTTTTCCGCTGCGGCCATCGGTTGCCAGGGCAGGGTACTGGGTTCATTGAGAAAGTTGTTGAAAATTTTCGGTATGCCTTCCCGGATTGCGGTTCCCATCGGGCCGCGCCCCTCCGGCAATGACTCATCCACCGAGACCTTGATATTCCGGAGCAGGGAAGAGTCGGGATGGCTGGCGGCTACGGTACGCACCCAGCCATCCGGTTCATGCATGCCCACCCAAACCAGCTTAAAAGCAACGTGATTGACGATAATCCGGCATACTTGGGTCAATAACTTAACCTCGTCCGACTCGCGCACAATAATGTCGGCGCTTTCGGTCCATGCCGCATACAAATGGTTGATTCGCTCTCGCTGCCGTTCGGAATTGGACAGGGTATCGAGCATTTGATTAAAACTGTGCGCCAGTATGCCAACCTCATCCTTGCCCGAGATATGCGCTCGCACGTCAAGGCTGCCCTTCTCGACTTCGGCGGCTAGCCGCATCAGGTGATGCAATCTTCTGGTAAGCCGCCGCGCCAGAAGTATGGCTGCGGTTACAACGGTCAGCGTCGCGAACGCTATAAAGTTCACCCCCATGAGCACAACGGAGCGAAGGTTGGCATTGACCCCGTTCATGGTCATTTCTATTCGCGCCCATCCGACATGGCGCATTCCGGCCATTACCGGCGCGGCAACATCGATTTGCCGGGCAGTAGCCAGCAATACTTGCGTTTTGGGCGAGGAACTTAATAATTTCTGATTTTGCTCATCGGTCACGAATAGTCCGGCCTCGTCAGGCCGTGTGGAACTCAGCACTTCGCCGCGCAACGACAAGATATAAGCGCGCTCAAGATCGGGTAAGCCGACAAAACCCTGTAACACTTCTTTTAATCCTGCAATATCGTTAGCTAGCACCCATGATGTACTGCTGCTGGCCAGCGACGTGGTCAGCGATTTACTCTGCTGCATGGCAGCGCTATAAAGAAAATTACGCTGCCGTTCGAATAACAGGCTTGCAAGTCCTATCATCATGATCAATGCCACGCCGCCAAATGACCACGCCAATTGATGCCGAATGGAGCGGTTAAAAAAAGTCCGTTGAGTTTTACTTCGATTACGATCAGTTGTCATTATGTCCCTTTACTCTAAAGGCCGTACTGTTTTGATAAAGGTTGCAATAAAGGCCTCCACCGGTTCATAACTGTGGTCATTCGCCGGTTCAAAACGGGTAACAGGAATCCGTGCCAACATCGCCCGGCCTTGCTCATGGTCGCCAAGAGCGAACAGCAGCGCGGCAAATTTGTCTGCCACCGTTGCCGGAATGTCTTTACGCACTACCCAGCCGTTGTTTTGCAAGGGCTCGGTTTGCCATTTGACTTCGAGCTGAGCGGCTAATTGGGGATTCTCCTTACTGAATGTTTTCCACGGCACCGGCCAAGTTGCTCCGGCCGCGACATGGCCGCGCAAGACGTTGATGATGGACGATTCCTGCGAACCGACATAGCGGTTTTCGATATCGTGGTTAATATCGATGCCGTGGATATGCAGATAATATTGGGGCATCATGGTTGCCGCCAGCGCAGTCGACGCAGGGTAAGATACGGCTTTGCCCTTGAGATCGGCGACGCTGCTAATGCCGCTGTCGCGACGCACCAGAATAATGCCGCGAAAATCATCGTCATCGGCCATCTTGCCAAATACGCGATAGCCATGCTTAAGCGAGTTAACGGTTTGATAAGGATTGGGCATGGCAAAATCAAAGTGTTCGCTGTAAAGTTTCCGGTCGAATTCTTCATAATTGCGCGACGCTTCCAGGGTAAAACTCGCTTCAGGCATGTTTGCGTTAAGAAAATCGACGATGGGACCGTAAACTTCAAATAGCCGTTTCGGATTATGCAATGGATGGATACCTATTATATATTTGGGCGCCTTGGATTTGCTTTGCGTGCTGAAACTGGGTTTATAAATATCATCGGACTGCTTGTTCCAGTCCGCGAGCAGCGGCAAATCCAATAATAATTTCCACAATTTACTAGTGACGGTTTCTTCGGAAACCTGTTTCGATATTGGTGCAATCTTGGCTTTGTCCGGCGCCGATTCCAAGGGGGAGACGTCGGCAGCAGCAACGGTGAAGTTAAAGAGCAGCAGCGTTATGAGACTATATCGGCGTAAAATTTCAATCATTATAAGGTCGAAGCTCTGCGGCAGCGGTCATCGAGTTACGCTACGTTAACCTGCAAAATAGGTATTATTACGTAGGCTAGGTGAATGGCATGATACTCGTAATGCATAAGTTTTGGAATTTTTTTGAACCGCTCTTTTACCGTGTAAATCTTGACTTTACCCTGACAATAAGCAAATCCTGATTGTCATAAAAGGGTAATATGTAGTTTGTTAAAATATTCCATTTATTCTTATCCCAATTTAATTATGCCCAATTTAAATATTCTCGTTGTTGAAGATGAAGACGCTATCCGGGAGATGTTGATGATGGTGCTTGAGCAGGCCGGCTTTAGGTCGATTGCATCCGCGGATGCCGAAGATGCGCAAAAAGCCCTTGATGAGGCTTTGCCGGACTTGATTCTGCTGGACTGGATGCTGCCGGGCGTCAGCGGTGTCGAATGGGCGAGGCGTTTAAAGAAAGATCCCATGTATCGGGAACTGCCTATTATTCTGCTGACGGCGCGAGGCGAGGAGGAGGATAAGGTTCGAGGCCTTGAGATCGGCGCTGACGATTATATGACCAAGCCGTTTTCACCCAAGGAATTAGTGGCGCGCATCCGCGCCGTTTTACGCCGAAGCGGAAAAATAAACGACCTGGCGCAGATCACCCTGGGCGACCTGATACTGGATACCGAACAGCACCGGCTCAGCATCGGCGATAAGCAACTGGAAGTCAGTCCGACCGAGTTTCGCTTAATGCAGTTTTTTATGACCCATCCCGATAAAGTATTCAATCGCACCCAATTACTGGATCAGGTCTGGGGGCGTAGCGTATACATCGAAGAACGCACCGTCGACGTGCATATAAGACGATTGAGAAAAATTCTGGGCGAACACGGGCGGGAGGACTTGGTTCAAACCGTGCGCGGTTTCGGTTATCGGTTTTCAGTAACGGATTCGTCAAGCGCGCCTGCATCGCTGTCGTCGTAATCAATATGGATGTTTGGCAAAAAGAACTCATTAGCGCAGTGCTGCTGTTTGCAGCCGTGTCGATAATAGGCGGCATGACCGGACTTTTTATGCCCCTGGCGCTGTTGCTGACGCTGGCCATTTTAATGCGCCAGCTGTTCCAGATTAGCCGGTTTGAAAAATGGATACGCAGCGGCGGCGGCGCTAAATACCCCAAGACCAGCGGCATCTGGGAAGAAATTTATTACCATGTATACCGTATTAAAAAGAACGAAAAAAAACGCAAAAAGAAACTGGGCAAAATGGTCGACCAGTTTCGCCAGTCCACCGAAGCGCTACCGGATGCCGCCGTTGTTTTGGGCGCCAATGACGAGATTGAATGGGCGAATAAAGCGGCCCGAGAAGTATTCGGCTTACAGCAATCGGACAAGGGCCAGCGCATTCCCAACCTGATCCGTTTTCCTGAGTTCATCCGCTATCTTAAATCCGAAAATTATAACGAACCGGTTATATTGCCTTCTCCGGTAAACCATCGCATAACCCTGGCGGTGCGGATTATCGCTTATGGCGCAGGCTTGCGCCTGTTACTGGCTCAGGACGTTACCGAGCTGAAAAAGATGGAACGGATGCGCAAGGATTTTGTCGCTAATGTGTCGCATGAACTTAGAACCCCTTTGACCGTATTAAAAGGTTATCTGGAGACCTTGCAGGACATGGATGACGGAGAATCGCCGTTATTGACCACCTCGTTTCAGCAAATGCAGGGACAGACTGAGCGCATGCAGCATCTGGTCGATGATTTACTGTTGCTGACACGATTGGAAACCCGGCAGAAGAAAACCGAGTGCGTTAACATCCCGGCTTTATTGATCCAGATTTGCAAGGAAGCGGAGCGGTTGCACGGCAACGATTGTTCCAGGATCGAATTAACCCTGGAAACGGATAAACACATCGCCGGCGAAGAGCAGGAATTGCGTAGCGCGTTCACCAATCTGCTGGGCAACGCGCTTAAATATTCGCCGGAAGATTCCGTAGTAAAAGTGCGCTGGTACCAGGCCAACGACAGCATCGTGCTGGATGTCGAGGATCAGGGCGAAGGTATTGCTGCGACCGATATTCCCCGCGTGACAGAACGCTTTTACCGGTCTGAAGTCAAGCGCGTTAAGAAAGTGGGCGGCACCGGGCTGGGCTTGGCTATCGTCAAACATGTGCTGATGCGGCATGACGCCAAGTTGAGCATAGTCAGCGAGTTGGGCAAGGGCAGTTGCTTTGGCTGTTATTTTCCGGTTAATCGGGTTTGCAATTAGCCTATTAGGCAAACGGCGCCTGAGATGTACCGGATTGCGTAAAGCATTTTCATCGCAGCATTGTCCGGAAAGGTCGGGTTCCCTGTCGAGCAATATTGGTTGTAGTGCTCAGTCAAATCCTCGCGCCAGCGTTCGCTGGCGGCAAACAAGAATCCGTTGCGCACTTCAGTGACTTTGGAGGCCCAGCGGCGATCCTGCTCGGATTGCCCCTCGCGTCCGCGAAAGCGCTCATAAAGATCACGCGCGGTAAACGCGTCTGTTTCATATAGTCCAGGCCGTCGGAGCCAATGCGTTTCCAGGCGATGGTATCGATGCTGTCCTCGTCCACCACCGTTTTGAAGGTATCGCCTGCGAGTTGCAGGTACGCCACCAGCTCCGACAAACCGTGCTGTCGCGGCTGCATTTCGCATAGCGCATGCAATGTCACTTGCGACCGATCCTGCAAGGCGTGGCGGATATACTGCCCTAACTGCGCCTTGTCGATGACGATTTGCGAGCACAGCGCCGTCGCATCCATATCGGCATCGCCCGACTCAAGTTCTATATCGGCGATCAACGGCTTGAGCGTCGGCGTGTGCAGCGGCCGTTCCATCGGCAGTTCGATGTCGGCAATGGCCATTATCTGTCCCGGCGGTGATGTCCGTAGCGCCAGGGTCTTTGCCTCAATGCCGTGCAGGATGTCCATGATGCGGCAATAACTTCTCGAAACATAAACGCATCGTTCCCGCGCTCTACGCTCATCGGTATACACAAATACGCAAGTACATCTCATTCCTACGTGCTACGTGGGAATGCAAGGCTGGACGCGCTGCGTCCCGTATACACAGACGGACGTTGCCCATGATTCGCGGCGCACTCGTCGTTATATACAAGTGTGTTTCAGAGTCGTCATACCGGCATGGACGGTAACTTGGTGACTCTACCGGTACTTGAGTAATACGAAGCGTCACCTCCCTGTGCCTGGGTTCCGGCATCCCTGCCAGAACGACGGCGTCTCGCAGAGACTTGTGTATAAAGACGAGCGCTTTACGTGGAAACCCTAAGCGGAAGTTATTACTGATGGAGTCCTTGGTTGACCCGGATTACAAGAAATTGCACTTGAGTCAGTTTTAATTTTGAACCATAAACAACATGAAGGGTTTAACGCTTCATGCCCTTCATGGCAATTGCTTAAATTAATTTATGCAGGTTCATTAGGCATTCTCTTGACAGTGGCGTACTCGGTATCTTATTTTGCGTTCGCCTAAGTTTTGTTGTTAGGCAGTTGCTCTCTCATATCAATAACTAATAATTGGAGTTCCCACCGTGCGTATATTTTTTAAAAGCAGTTACGCGTATCTTGCATTGGTTTTAATTGCAGGCTGCGCCAATATTTCTCCGTCTACTCAGGACAATCTTGCCGTCGGTATAGACGGGCAAGCCTGTGTCGGCGCTATCATGACGCCGCCGGTCGGGCTTGTTGAGGCCGACGACGCGACACTATTGCAAGCGGCGCAAGGACCGTCGGGACAAGGCAAGCTCTGCTCCGGCAAAGTATTTGTCGCCGAAAAGCCGGTGACTGTGTATCGCGTTTGGGACAGCTCGCGTCCTTACACGGTTTACGGGAGTTGGTGGTCGCTTTCCGACCCTAAGGGACCTAGGGATGATTACCGCAAGGAAGAAGACATCTGCCCCGAATGGAGCGCATTGGACCGCATGAGCGCCTGTACGATAAAAGTGGGGACTCAAGTCGTGATCGGGCCGGGACAAAGCGTCAAGTGCAACGGCGATCTCAGCTATCCTCCGTCGGCGGCGAATCAAGTTTACATTCCAAACGACAGTAAAAATAACCAGGTTTTTGTCGAAAATTGCACCGCAGCAGCCGAATGGCCTAAGCCACAGCCAATAGCTTCACAAAACTGAGCGCCTTAGCTTTTTTACGCCGGTTTCCACGTTCCGGAGACTGTGAAAGTATTCGTTTTAAAACAAAATCAAAGAATTCACCACGAAGGCACGAACGGCTGCATGGGCTATTTGCTCCTGCAATAACGGCATTCCCCGGTTCCCTGTGGGTTATGCAGGAGGTAGAGCAAGAGCCGAGGATGCGAAGTTTTCAATGCATCGAATTAAAAGCAATGGTTTTTTCTCTGCGCCCTTCGTGCCTTCGTGGTGAACATGCTTTTATACTGATTTGGATAATACGTTTACAAGCTCAGGCACTTGGGAACCGGCACTCAATCCGTGTTCCATTTTCCTATGCGCTAAATGGTTTTATGCCTTAGGAATGTGTACGAAATAACGTGGGCAAGTTGCTAATAGCCGGAGTGCAGGCTTCGCCTGCAAGCGCAAGCGAAGCTTGCACTCGTGCTGAAAATTTATCGGCGCGAGTATTTCATGCACACTCCTTAGTTTGAAGGGTAGGAGGTCGTGATGCTCAACGATTTGTTCTTTGCCCTCGTTCAGCCGTCTGCTTGAAAACAGTCGCACTACCCCCCATGTTAGCAGTAACTTAAAAACTCTTAATATGAGGCAAATATTATGCGTATGGACAAATTAACCAGCATGTTTCAAACGGCGTTGGCCGATGCACAAAGTATGGCTTTGGGCAAAGACCATCAATTCATCGAACCGATTCATTTAATGATGGCCTTGCTCGACCAGCAGGGCGGCAGTATCAGGCCGATGCTGACCCAAATGGGCATCAACACGCAGCTGCTGCGCACCGAGCTGGTTAGGGAGCTGGATCGTCTGGCAACGGTTAGCGGTTCCGGCGGCGACGTGCAAATCTCCAATGAATTATCAAGATTGCTTAATTTAACCGACAAACTGGCGCAAAAGCGCAACGACAAATTCATCTCCAGCGAGCTGTTTTTGTTGGCGGTTTTTGAAGAAAAAGGCTTGCTTCAGGACCTGCTTAAAAAAGCCGGAGTCGCCAAACAGGCGGTGGAAAAAGCCATCGATGTGATGCGCGGCGGCCAGCCGGTCGACGACGCCAATGCCGAAGAACAGCGCCAAGCCTTGAAAAAATACACCATCAACCTGACCGAGCGCGCAGAACTTGGCAAGCTGGACCCGGTGATCGGGCGGGATGACGAGATACGCCGCACCATTCAGGTTTTACAGCGGCGCACCAAAAACAACCCGGTGTTGATCGGCGAGCCGGGCGTCGGCAAGACAGCGATTGTCGAAGGTCTGGCGCAACGCATCGTCAACGGCGAAGTGCCGGAAGGCATCAAGGGCAAGCAGGTGTTGGCGCTGGATATGGCGGCGCTGATTGCCGGAGCCAAGTTTCGCGGCGAGTTCGAGGAGCGCTTGAAAGCGGTGTTAAACGATCTTGCCAAGCAGGAAGGGCAGGTGATTTTGTTTATCGACGAGCTGCACACCATGGTTGGCGCGGGCAAGGCCGAAGGCGCGATGGATGCGGGCAACATGCTGAAACCGGCGCTGGCGCGCGGCGAATTGCATTGCGTAGGCGCTACGACGCTGGATGAATACCGTAAATATGTCGAAAAAGATGCGGCCCTGGAACGCCGTTTCCAAAAGGTGCTGGTCGATGAACCGTCTGTTGAAGATACCGTGGCGATTTTGCGCGGCCTGAAGGAAAAGTACGAGGTGCATCACGGCGTCGATATTACCGACCCGGCCATCATCGCGGCGGCCAACCTGTCCTACCGTTATATTGCCGACCGGCAGTTGCCGGACAAGGCCATCGACCTGATCGACGAAGCGGCCAGCCGTATCCGCATGGAAATCGATTCCAAGCCGGAGGAAATGGACAAATTGTACCGGCGCTTGATTCAGTTAAAAATCGAGCAGGTCGCGCTTAAGAAAGAATCCGATGCCGCGTCCAAAAAACGCCTGGAAATTCTGGAAGAGGAAATCGCCGATCTGGAAAAAGAATATTCCGACCTGGAAGAAATCTGGAAAGCGGAAAAAGCTTCGTTGCAAGGTTCTGCCTCGATCAAGGAAAAGCTGGAACAGGCCAAAACCGAACTGGAAGCGGCCAGCCGAGCCGGTGATCTGGCCAAAATGTCCGAGTTGCAGTACGGCATTATTCCCGCATTGGAAAAGCAGCTGCATTCAGACGTACCGGCTGAAGCACAGAAAATGACCCTGTTGCGCAACAAAGTCACCGAAGAGGAAATCGCCGAAGTGGTGTCTAAATGGACCGGCATTCCGGTATCGAAAATGATGGAGGGCGAGCGCGACAAGCTGCTGCACATGGAAGAACAGCTCAGCAAACGGGTGGTCGGCCAGGAGGAAGCACTGAAAGCGGTCAGCAATGCGATCCGTCGGTCCAGAGCGGGGTTGTCCGATCCGAATCGTCCGAACGGTTCATTCCTGTTTCTGGGACCGACCGGCGTCGGTAAAACCGAGCTGTGCAAGGCGCTGGCCGAGTTCATGTTCGATACGCCCGATGCGATGGTGCGCATCGACATGTCCGAGTTTATGGAAAAGCATTCGGTGGCGCGTTTGATCGGAGCGCCTCCGGGCTATGTCGGTTATGAAGAAGGCGGCTATCTGACCGAGCTGGTCCGACGCAAACCGTATTCGGTCATTTTGCTGGACGAAATTGAAAAAGCCCATCCCGATGTGTTCAACATCCTGTTGCAGGTGCTGGACGACGGCCGTTTGACCGACGGACAGGGCAGAACGGTTGATTTCAGGAACACCATCATCGTGATGACTTCTAACCTGGGTTCGGACATTATTCAATCGTTGTCGGGCGAAGCGCTGTATTCGGTCATGAAAACGTCGGTCATGGAAATTGTCAGCACCAAGTTCCGTCCCGAATTCATCAACCGGATCGACGAGGCGGTGGTGTTTCATTCGTTGGGGCGCGGACAGATTCGGGCTATTTCCGGCATTCAAATCGATTACTTGCGTAAACGCTTGCAGGATCGCGAAATCGGCTTTGAAATTTCGGAAGATGCGCTGGATTTATTAGGCGAGGCGGGCTTTGACCCGGTTTACGGCGCAAGGCCGATGAAACGGGCGATTCAGCAACAGCTTGAAAACCCGTTGGCGCAGCAGATATTGGCCGGGAATTTTGTCGCCGGGGATACTATTAAAGTCGATGTTGAGCATGAGATGTTGCGGTTTTTGAAGGGTTGAGGCTCGGCGGTGTTGGGTTTCGAAAAGATGCAACCGCGACCTGCGGCTGCATCTTATGTGTAAATTTCGGGTAAATTGACGTTTAATAGCGTTAAGTTCATACTTTGAAAAAGTAACTTAATGCAGGGTGTTAACATGAAAGCGACCGCAAAAGACCTTAGAATCCATTCAAAAGGGCTGCTTGACGCTGTGAGCAAGGGGGAAGAAGTCGTCATCACTTTCATAGGCAAATATTGCGCCCGGCTTGTTCCTTATGAACAAACCGATAAGTCGGCTGATATGGATAACAAGAATGATTTGTTCGGGATATGGGCGGATCGTACCGATATTGAATCTGTAGAAGAGTATATGCAGAGCCTGAGAGCTGCTCGAAAATAACTTTTATTTAACGCAGGGGACATTATGATTTTCCATATAACACTCGAACCAGCTGAAGACGGCTGGTTCGTTGCTGAATGCCCTGCATTGCCAGGGTGTGTTTCGCAAGGCAAAGATCAAGAGGAGGCCTTGGTTAATATCAAAGAAGCGATTACCGCCTGGTTGTGGGCCGAGGATCAAAAAGCGATTTCCGCTTTGCAACAAGACGGCACTCAAAAACTGGCGCAGATCATGGTAACCGTTTAGTTAATGGGCAAACTCGGCAATATTTCCGGCAAGGATGCGGCCAAGGCTTTCGAGAAAGCGGGTTGGCAAACCATCGGACAAGTCGGGAGCCATCGTGTTTTGGTTAAGTCCGGCGTACGCGTTAACTTGTCTGTCCCTCAACATAAGGAACTTTCAATCGGCACGCTACGCGCTCTTATTCGGAATGCGGGTATGACCGTCGAAGAATTTATAAAGCTGCTTTGATTGCTGATACAAGCACGTAGGATGGGTAGAGCGGTAGCGAAACCCATCAAACACAACCACAAAATAACAATGACAGATTATCGTCGCTACCGTATTAATGGTGGAACTTATTTTTTCACGGTTAACTTGGCAGACCGTAACCAAACATTGTTGACCGAACGCATAGACACTTTGCGTGAGTCTTTTCGGTTCGTCAAAGAAGCTCACCCATTTGAAATCAACGCCATAGCTATTATGCCCGAGCATCTCCATACAATATGGACGTTGCCGGACGGCGATGATGATTTTAGCCAGCGTTGGCGACAAATTAAATCGGCCTTTTCCCGAGAAATAGCAAAAGAAGAGAAAATTTCAAAAAGCCGTCTTCGAAAACAGGAGCGCGGAATATGGCAACGGCGGTTTTGGGAGCATGCAATCCGGGATGAGGAAGATTTTAAGCGGCATGTGGATTACATTCACTTCAATCCCGTGAAACACGGTTATGTACAGAAGGTGGCCGATTGGCCGCATTCATCTTTTCATCAGTATGTCCGCTTGGGCATTTTGCCAGTGGATTGGGCGGGGATTGGAGATTGTGAATTTGGGGTTGATTTGGAATAGGTGTTCTTTTGAGGAAAGATGGGTTTCGCTGCCGCTCTACCCATCCTACGCGCTACAAATTGCGCCTTACCGCGTTACTCAATTGATACGGCACCACATCTTGAACATAACCAGGAGCGGTGCCACTTATTCAAGTCTTTTTTATAAGCAGCTACTGAAGCATGCCCACCAAAAAATCGCAACCACATCTTGTGGCAGCCAAATAACACACCAAATACAGTTAAGAAAAAAACAATTACACCAATCCAGAAGCTGTTCGCAAAAAATCCAACTTTAAAAGCAGCATAGATACCAATCAAAAATCCTGGAAATGCAGAAAGAAATGTCACAAAACTATCAGGACTTGAGGGCGGTGAGCAACGCTTTGATAATTCGGTCTGTATCGTCTGTGTGCCTGTGATTTTCTGCTTCCCAGTAGGACTAAATGGTTTGGTATTCCACTTTGGCGTTGACTCAGCTTTTATCTGCACAACTGATGTGCCTTGCTGACAGATCACGTTAAATCGCCGAATATCTGCCGTCCCACAACTTTTACAGTTCAATTTGGTCTCCCTTGTGAGCCATTAGTAGCGGCTATTAAAGCAAGTTTAATTTTCATGCATACCCCTTATGGTTCCTAACGCGTTTTAGCTAAATGTAAAAAATAAAATATCAGGTGATCTGAGGTATATAGTCTGACAAAAGACCCCATCAATTTGTTATGTTTGTCTGTCTTCAGACTCATGGATGTGGCGTAGGCCTTCTTTTCTAAACAGATGACCCGCTATAAATGAGATAACCAAAAATAAAACCAATGTAAGGTATGTGCTTCCGCTCATTGCCCCAAACAATTGGAGTACGGATACTTCATTTGACTGTGATCCTATGGCATCCTTCAATATTAGAGTAATCGGGATAACTGTGAATAAAAGCATTGTTCCTTTAAAAATTGATACCCCAATATCAATTAGTGTTTTTCCAAAAGCTTCTCTAGCTTTGGGGTTGTAATTGTTAGGATTCATTGGCTCTCCTGATAACGTGTTGTAAGTAGACCCAAAAATAAAACATCAGGCAGTCTTAGTCAAGATAATAAGCATGAAAAACATTTTATATTCAGTAGGTTATTGCTTGCAAGATGTGTTCTTGCTCCAACCTACACCAACATCAACCCCTGCAAAACCTTAATCTCATCCCGGATCTTCGCCGCCTGCTCAAATTCAAGATTTTTCGCATGCTGATACATCGCGTCTTCCAGTTGCTTCAGTTTCTTGCTCGCCTGTTTGGGCGTCATGGCCGCTTTATAGTCGGCCGGGAATTCAGCTACCTTGTCCAGCAGTTTATTGGCGCTGGTCATGCCTGCGCCGGGTATCGATACTTGCAGAATATCGGTGACCGACTTGAAAATGGTCTTCGGCTCGATATGATGCTCGATATTGAACTGGTGCTGTTTTTCGCGGCGACGTTCGGTTTCATCGATTGCCTGCTGCATCGATTTGGTGATCTTGTCGCCGTATAAAATCGCCTTGCCATTGGCGTTTCTCGCCGCCCGGCCGATGGTTTGCACTAGCGATACGACCGAACGCAAGAAGCCTTCCTTGTCGGCATCCAGTATCGCAACCAGCGATACTTCCGGTATATCCAGCCCTTCGCGCAGCAGGTTGATACCGACCAGCACGTCGAACTGGCCCAGCCGCAAATCGCGGATGATCTCGACCCGTTCCACGGTATCGATGTCGGAATGTAGGTAACGCACCCGCACCCCGTGTTCCATCAAGTATTCGGTCAAGTCTTCAGACATTCTCTTGGTTAACGTGGTCACCAGCACCCGCTCTTTGACCGCAACGCGCTTGTTGATTTCCGACAGCAAATCATCGACCTGGGTGGTGGCCGGACGCACTTCCACGACCGGATCTAGCAAGCCGGTCGGCCTGACCACCTGCTCGGCAAATACGCCGGAATGCTCCCGTTCGTAGGGCCCCGGCGTTGCCGACACATAAATCCGTTGCGGCGCTTTCAACTCGAATTCATCGAACATCAGCGGGCGGTTATCCAGCGCGGAAGGCAGCCTGAAGCCGTATTCGACCAGCGTTTCCTTGCGCGACCGGTCGCCTTTGTACATCGCGCCGATTTGCGGCACGGCGACGTGGCTTTCGTCGATAATCACCAGCGCATTGTCGCGCAAGTAATCGAACATCGTAGGCGGCGATTCGCCCGCGCTTCGACCGGACAGGTAGCGGGAATAGTTTTCGATGCCGGAGCAATAGCCGACTTCCAGAATCATCTCAATATCGAACAATGTCCGCTGCTCCAGCCGTTGCGCTTCGACCAGTTTATCCAGCGAGCGCAATTGTTCCAGGCGTTCCTTGAGTTCCACCTTGATCGCTTCAACGGCCTCCAATAGCTGCTCTCGCGGCGTCACGTAATGGCTTTTCGGGTAAATCGTATATCGCGCCAAGCGCCGGATGATTTCGCCGGTCAGCGGATCGAATAGCGACAAGCGTTCCACTTCGTCGTCGAACAGTTCTATCCGCAACGCCTCGCTATCCGACTCGGCCGGAAACACATCGATCACTTCGCCGCGCACCCGGTAAGTCGCACGGCGCAAGTCGATGTCGTTACGGGTGTATTGCATTTCCGCCAGCCGCCGCAGGATGTCGCGCTGGTTAATCATGTCGCCCTTGACCAGATGCAGCACCATCTTGAAGTACGATTCCGGCTCGCCCAAGCCGTAAATCGCCGAAACCGTGGCGACGACGATGGTATCTTCCCGTTCGATTAGCGCCTTGGTCGCCGATAAGCGCATTTGTTCGATATGCTCGTTGATTGCCGCATCTTTGTCGATGAAGGTGTCGGAGGCCGGGACATACGCTTCCGGCTGGTAATAGTCGTAATACGAGACAAAATACTCGACGCTGTTTTCCGGGAAGAATTCCTTCATCTCACCGTATAACTGCGCGGCCAGGGTTTTATTGGGCGCCATAATCATGGCCGGGCGCTGCACCTGATTGATTACATTGGCGATAGTGAAGGTTTTGCCGGAACCGGTTACGCCCAGCAAAGTCTGATGCACTTCGCCGTCGCTCAAGCCCTCGACTAAGGCTTGTATCGCGGTAGGCTGGTCACCGGCAGGCTGGAAACGGCTGTGGATTTTAAACTTCTTTTTCACTTGGATTTCTCAATGAACATAACTGCTTTATTGAAACACAATGATGCTGTAGGAGCGGGCCATGCCCGCGATATTTTGGTGTTCATCGCGGGCATGGCCCGCTCCTACAGGGCGGTGACGGCAGAGCATGGGAGCGATGTCAATAATTTAAGCTCCGAATGTTAGTAAGCCATTATACATAATGTATAATCCCCTCCATCTTTGACATTGATTTTACACGGGGAAACATGAGCATCAAACTTTCTAACAGGGTCCAAGCAGTAAAACCATCACCTACTTTGGCGATTACCGCCAGAGCCGCGCAAATGCGTGCTGCGGGCAAAGACATTATCGGCCTTGGCGCCGGCGAGCCGGATTTCGATACCCCGGACCATATCAAGGCCGCGGCGGTTAAGGCGATTGAAAGCGGCCAGACCAAATACACCGCAGTCGACGGCATAGCCAGCCTGAAAAAAGCCATTATCGCCAAGTACAAGAACGATAACGGTCTTGATTATGAAGCCAAGCAGATTCTGGTTTCCTGCGGCGGCAAGCAAAGCTCATTCAACCTGACTCAGGCGCTGCTTAACGCAGGCGATGAAGTTATCATTCCCGCGCCGTTCTGGGTTTCCTATCCCGACATGGTGTTATTGGCCGACGGCGTACCGGTTATCATCGAAACCACCCAGGCGCAGAATTTTAAAATAACACCTGAACAATTGCGCGCTGCCATTACCGATAAAACCCGGTTGATTTTTATCAACAGCCCGTCCAACCCGTCCGGCGTTGCGTATAACCTGGAGGAGCTTAAAGCGTTGGGCGACGTGCTGAAGGATTTCCCTAACATCATCATCGCCACCGATGACATGTACGAGCACATCCTGTGGAAGAAAGGCACGTTTGTTAACATATTAAACGCGCATCCCGAACTTTATGACCGCACCGTGGTCATGAACGGCGTATCCAAAGCCTATTCAATGACCGGCTGGCGTATCGGTTATGCCGCAGGCCCTGCGGATTTGATCGAGGCGATGACCACTATCCAGTCGCAAAGCACCTCCAACCCGACGTCAATTTCACAACACGCCGCCGAAGCCGCGTTAACCGGCGACCAAAGCTTTATCGACAATATGTGCGTTGAGTTTAAAAAGCGTCACGATTATGTTGTAGCCGAACTAAACAGCATCGACGGCGTTGACTGCCTTGAGACCGACGGCACGTTTTATGTGTTCCCTAACGTGGAAAAGCTGATTGCCCGACTGGATAACATCAATGACGATCTTGATTTTTCCGAATATTTGATCGAAGAAGCGGGCGTTGCGTTGGTTCCGGGTTCCGCGTTCGGCACGCCAGGGCATATCCGAATTTCGATAGCCACCAGCATGGCTAATCTGCAAAACGCTTTGGAGCGGATTAAGAAGGCTATTTAAATTTAAGTAGGGTGCGCTCCGCGTACCTTTTCGAGTTTTTTGAAAATGGTACGCGTACGCACCCTACATGACTTGAGGTATCGAAAATGAAATATACCGTTATTTTTCACCGTACCGAAGAAGGAATCAGTGTGTCGGTTCCAGGGCTTCCTGGGTGTTGGTCTGAGGGCGATACCGATGAAGAAGCTTTGGAGAACATTCAGGATGCTATTCAAGAATATCTGGCAGCGGTGGCAGACATGAGCCGGGATCAGGAAACGCACGAAATTGAAATAGCGGCTTAGTCGTGTCGAAACTTCCAGGGGTTAACCATCTTGACGCAGTACGCGCCCTTGAAAAAGCCGGTTTTCGGATAGTCAGGCAAGGTAAACACATTGTAATGAGTAACGGGGAACGGCTGTTGACCATCCCGCGTCATAATCCCGTCAAGGCGTTCACTATGGGTGGTATTGTGAAAGATGCCGGTCTTTCGATTGAACAGTTTAGGGCATTGCTTTGAGGCAATACGCCCTGACCGGAGATTTAAACTATGCGGCTGAGCTACGATAAAAAAACCGATTCGCTATGCATTCATTTGTCCATTGTGCGGTCAGCGGATTCCGATGAAGTTGCCGATGGCGTAGTGCTGGATTTTGACGGCAATGGCAGGCTGGTTGGGATTGACGTGCAACACGCCAGCGAGAAGACCGATATTTAATCCGTGTCATTATTGCATCTGCCTTTGAATGATTTGCAGGCGGCTTGAGGCTAAAAGCTACGTATAGCATGCCCCAACGATACTGATGCATAAGCGTCGTTGGGATTTGCGAGTTAAAAGTGAATCATTAAACAGCGGCCATCCGTAGATGAAATAAGAATGATGTCGCCGTATTTGGGATGCTTGACGCACTTGGCAGCAAGCATTTCGGCGTAGTTAACTCTTTCAATTTCATCATAAATATCGTCGGATATTTTTGCGTATTGTTGAATTGTGAGAGGTGTTATCTTTGCTGATTTCATTTGGGATTATCTCCGACAAATTATAATGAAAGGTGAGCTAGCGGGTATAGTTAACCTTCTTCTTCATCCAGCTCCAGACTTACTCTTTTAAAGTAATATTCTTTCAAAATTGCATCATCTACAGTAGTCATTTTTTTTGACAGCCATTTTTTCCTTATTACAAAGTAAATCACTCTGCCTTCTTCGTCCATATCATCAATAAGGGCAAACCCTCGTTCGTATAACTCCTGATCGATTCTATTAATTACAGACAGGGAAAGCTTTTCCCTGCCAGAAATGTTTCTGAGCTGGCTATAGGTGATAGTCATTGGTCGTTTTAAGTGCCAATAAATTTCAATAAGGTTTTCAGCAATCTTGTGCTCTGGCAATCTTGTATTAGCTATTAAATTCTCCAACGCTTTGATTTTGTCAGCTTTGGCTCGCCCAGTAGAATACCAGCGCTGAATGCTTCCAGGAGCAACGTTACATAGGTCTGCCATTTCTTCGAAGGTGTGTCCAAACTCCTCGCGTACTTTTTCAATGATTTGTCGAGCTTTGATGTTTACACTGGGCATTATTATTCTCCAAAATTAATATGTATGAAAATGTAGTGCAAAGTGTAAGCGTATTAAAATGTATGGTCAACTGCTTTGTTGTGTTTCTTGAATGAAGTTTTTCAGGTGGAGCGTAATCTTTGTTTTGAGGCGCATCTAAGTGGGACGGGGTATGTACTCCATCCCAAACGTTTAGTAATAAGTGTTGGAGTTGTCTATGGCTAGGCAAAGACAAGGAAAATATTACGAATGGGGTGAATATCCCGTTCGGCTTTTGATGTCTAACAAGGCATTGGTTTCATCCATGTGTTGCTGAACGGCAATATCCCGTTCGGTAGTAGCGTCTAAACGGTTGAAATCCACTCGACCTTCAGGCAGCGATGCCGGATTCTCAGGATCAATACTTATTTTTACTGTGTTCATGTTGATTTATCCCACGTTGATTAGCCTTGCTCATTTGAGAGCGCGTAATTTGCGCGTATCGTTTTTTTTCATTTTCTACATTATCAACACTTACCGCGCTATCGCTTTCAAGGTATTCAATAATGGCTGTTTCTTCGGCAGAAAGTTTAGCTGTCGTACTTGGCTCCTTCCTAGTATTTCTCTTGGCTTTAGATAAGTCCAAGACATTTTGAATATCACAGCCCTCATCAAAATTCTTGTCAAATTCACTGGCTTTCATGTAAGGCTACCTCTTCTTTTCACGATCTGTGGACAGATATAACTCTAAAGCTAAGCAAACGGACATGAGCAGCTTAGATTCCTACCAACTCCCCGTATTCCCCATAGAAACCCACGGTTCCGCTGGTGCCAGCGCCCCGCCTTTTTGCAACAACTCGATAGAAATCATATCCGGCGAACGTATAAACGCCATATGCCCGTCACGCGGCGGACGGTTGATAACCACCCCGGCATCCATCAATTTTTGGCAGGTTTCGTAAATATTGTCGACCTCATAAGCCAGATGCCCGAAGTTGCGGCCGCCGCCGTAATCTTCGGTATCCCAGTTATAAGTCAGTTCCAGCAGTGGCGCGTGTGTGTTTTTGGCCTGATCGGCATCCTGCGGCGCATGCAGATAGACCAGCGTAAAACGCCCGGCTTCGCTGTCCATCCTGTGGCTTTCAACCAGCCCCAGTTTGTTGCAATAAAAATCGAGGGATTCATTCAGGTCACGGACCCGAACCATGGTATGTAGATAACGCATCGTGTTTCTCCTTCTGAATATCGTGCTTCGACAAGCTCAGCACGAACGGTTAACTTAATTTTTTAATTTCGGCATGCCGGTAACAATCGATAGCGTGATCGTTGACCATGCCGGTCGCCTGCATAAAAGCATAACAAATGGTGCTGCCGACAAACTTGAAGCCGCGCTTTTTAAGATCCTTGCTCATCAGCTCGGATGTCGGCGTGGACGCAGGAAGATCGGCGTGGTTTTTCCAGGCATTGTGCAGCGGTTTGCCATCGACGAATTGCCAGATATAGTTATCGAAACTGCCGAAAGCCTGCCGCACTTTTAAATAAGCCTGCGCGTTGATGACCGCCGAATTGACCTTCAGTTTGTTTCTTACGATGGCCGGGTTAGCCAGCAGTTCGTTGATTTTTTGCTCATCGTAACCTGCAACCGTTTCGGCATCAAAATTAGCGAAGGCTAAGCGGTAGCCGTCGCGTTTGTTCAGAATGGTCGACCAGCTTAAGCCCGCCTGTGCGCCTTCAAGGATAAGAAATTCAAACAGCAACCGGTCGTCATGCACCGGCACGCCCCATTCATGATCGTGATAATGTTCTTCATTAGGACTGGACAGCGCCCATGTGCATTTTTTCATTGGTGTTCCTGGTGTTAAAGTCTTTGACCGTAACTTAAATAACTGATGTTACGAAATAAGCATGGAATTTTTACCACGAAGACACGAAGAACGCGAAGGTTTTGCCTTGGGTTTGCTCTGTGTTCTTCGCGTCTTCGTGGTTCATGCTGTAGGGTTGATGTGTAGATCATCATTGATGCTCGACGGGTTGACAATACCCACCTCAAACCGCATCATCAATTCAGTTTATCTACCGGCCATTTTAACCCATGAGTAATGACACTCTGCAAATTCGCCGTATCGCTATCGATACCTATCATGAAAACGTCGCTTACCTGCATCGCGAGTGCGGCATTTACCGGGCCGAGGGTTTTCAGGCGCTGTCTAAAATTCTGGTTAGCACCAACGGTTCCAAGGTACTCGCGGTTCTTAACGTCGTCGATGACAGCTCCATCGTGCAGCCGGGAGAGCTGGGCCTATCCGAGCAGGCATTTACGCGGCTTAATGTCGCTGAAGGCTGTCTGGTCACGGTCAATCATGCGGAAGCGCCGAAGTCGATGGATGCGGTGCGCCGCAAAATCAACGGCGAACGTCTCGATCAGGATGACTTTATCAGTATAACCACCGATATTGTCGAAACCCGCTACTCGAAAATGGAAATGGCCGCATTCCTGGTCGCGACCGGGCAAAACAATCTGGATCGGGACGAACTGTTTTTTCTTACCCGCGCGATGCTGCAATCCGGCGACACCATGAACTGGCATGAAGCGCTGGTCGCTGACAAGCATTGCATCGGCGGCATCCCCGGCAATCGCACTTCGATGCTGGTTGTGCCTATCGTTGCCGCGCACGGCATGTTGATACCGAAAACCTCCAGCCGCGCTATCACCTCACCGGCGGGGACGGCCGACACCATGGAAGTGTTGGCTGAAGTCAATCTGACGCCGGACCAGCTGCACGACATCGTGCGCAAGGAGCGCGGCTGTCTGGCCTGGGGCGGCACGGCCAAACTCGCGCCGGTCGACGATATGCTGATTTCCGTCGAGCGTCCGCTGGGCATCGATTCGCAGGGACAAATGGTGGCGTCGATCCTGTCCAAAAAACTGGCCGCCGGTTCCACGCATCTGATTATCGATATTCCGGTCGGCCCCACCGCCAAGGTGCGGCAGATGAATCAGGCGCTGGCCTTGCGTAAGCTGTTCGAGTTTGTCGGCGACCGGCTGAATATTCATCTGGAAGTGATGATTACCGACGGCCGCCAGCCGATAGGACGGGGCATAGGCCCGGTATTGGAAGCGCGGGACATTATGCAGGTGTTGCAAAACGACCCGGATGCGCCGTTCGATTTGCGCCAAAAGTCCTTGCAGCTGGCCGGCAGGATCATTGAGTTCGATCCCGATGTGCGCGGCGGACAAGGCTATGCCATTGCCCGTGACATACTCGAATCGGGCCGTGCCGGCGCCAAAATGAATGCACTGATTCAGGCGCAAGGCGCCAAACCGATAGACCTGCATCCGGGTGATCTGTGTCATGAGATTTTTTCCGACTCCGACGGCGTGGTCACCAGTATCGACAACTTTCAAATGGCAAGAATCGCCCGGCTTGCCGGTGCGCCGGTGATGAAAAAAGCGGGCGTCGATTTGTTAAAAAAGTTGGGCAATCCGGTAAAAAATGGCGACATTCTATATCGCATCTATGCCGAATTTCCCGCCGATTTTAAATTCGCCCAGGATTTAGCCGCACAAAATAATGGCTACACGATAGGCAGCGAAGAACAGATTATCAAATCGCTGATTGCCTTTTAACGGATGTTACGCAAGCCGCATAAAAAACACCACGAAGGTCTCGAAGTTTTATTTCTTCGTGTCTTCGTGGTGAAAATTTCTTAGTCATTGCGGAACATCAGATTTTGATCAGGAACAAATTCCAAGCCATGATGATACTTGCCTTCCCCGACTACTTAAGCCAGGCGCAACGCCTCGCTGACCGGCTTGAGGCGCCGCTGGCGGCGGTCGTCGTGCATCATTTTCCCGACGGCGAAAGCCTGATTCGCCTGCCGCCGTCATTGCCGGAACACGTTATTGTCTGCCGCAGCCTTAATCAACCCAACGACAAATTGATCGAACTGTTGCTATGCGCCACTACCGCGCGGGAATTAGGCGCTAAACGCCTTACGCTGGTTACGCCTTATTTAAGCTATATGCGCCAGGACATCGCCAACCAGCCCGGCGAGGCGATCAGCCAGCGCATCGTCGGCAAGCTGCTTGCCGACCTGTTCGACGATGTGCTGACCGTAGATCCGCATTTGCACCGCATCTCGTCATTAACTCAGGCGATTCCGATAAAAAACGCGATCAGCCTGACTGCCGCCGGTGACATCGGCGTTTTTCTGAAACAACAATTCGACCATGCGCTATTGTTGGGGCCGGACAGCGAATCGAAACAATGGGTTGCCGCTATCGCCGAAAACATCGGCTTCGATTACGCCATTGCTCGAAAAAACCGGCTCGGCGACACACAGGTTGAAATGAGCTTGCCGGATGGCGATTTTCGCAATCAACCGGTGGTCATGATCGACGACATGGCCAGCACCGGCAGGACGCTGGCCAAAGCGGCCGGATTACTGCAAGCCGCCGGCAGCAAAGACATCTACGCGGTCGTCACCCATGCGCTGTTTTGCGGCGATGCTTATGCCCATATCCTTAAATCCGGGGTCAAAACCATTTGGAGCACTGACAGCATCGACCACCCGAGTTCCTGCATCACGCTCGACGCTTTGCTGGCGGAGGCGATCAGGGCCATTACTCGATAAAGCGTCGGCTGGCGGACGCGCCTTCGCTCGGTCTAAACTTAACGCTCTATGGCGCGCACGGCACGCCCTACATGAAAGTACCCGCAGGATATTTTAAATCGCAGTTATTAGTTGATAAAGCGTTGACAGGGCTAAGGCCAGTTAATAGACTGCGAGCTTGCCGAACATTGTTCATCCCGATTTCACAACTTTAACAGGACTCATTTATGCGCATTAAAAACTGGCTGATTGCCGCCTTATTTCTTGTATCACCCTCGCTCTATGCACATACCGGAGGACATATCGAGCACAGCTTGATCAGCGGTTTACTGCATCCTTTAACCGGCATCGACCATTTGCTGGTATTACTGGCGGTTGGCCTGATCGCGGCCAAACAGGGCGGCAAAGCGGTGTTTGTATTTCCCGCTGTTTTTCTGGCCTTGATGGCTGCCGGAGCCTCGCTTAACGCTTATGCAGTGCAAATTCCGTTTGTTGAATCGTTAATCGCCTTATCGTTGGTAGCGTTTGGCTTGCTGGTGACTATCAGTCAAAAACAACGCGCTAAAATCCTCTTTCTGGGCGTATCGTTTTTCGCGGTATTCCACGGCTATGCGCATGCCGCGGAAATTCCGGCCGATTCCAGCGCCGTCATGTACTTCTCGTCGTTAATGTTGATGAGTCTGGTCATTTGCCTGGGCGGTTGCGTAATGGGACTGAGCACGGGTAAACGTATTAACAGCCTGTTTTCGTTGATATGCCTAAGCAGCGGTTTGTATTATTTAGCCGCCGGTTAGTCGCTTGTTAACAAGACAGTACTCCGCTAAATAAGGCACTCTTTTAAATAGCTAAGCTATTTCCTGATTATAAAGATGCTTCAGCTAACGCAAAAAACGCCGTCATTCCGGCATGGATGCCGGAATCTAGAGCCAGGGAGGGTGACTATCCATGGCAGCCTTTAGGCATTACGCCAAGTCATACATTCACTCCATGTGACTGGATGGCGGCATCCATGCCAGCATGACGGCGCTAGCTGAAGCATCTTACTAATCAGGAGCTATTTTCCGAATACAGTCAAAGACTGACAGCGCGTAAAATCGGGGCTACTTGTAGCCCCGCCATTTCTAAAGCAGGATAAGTCACCTTGTGTAACCCCCATAAAGACCTTGTACCGGCAAGAATCGATTACATTGATGCTTGGCGGTTTCTGGCCGTTGTCATGGTCATTCAATCGCATATTTTCGTTTATAGCGGCTTAAAAGTACCCTTCCTGACGCCTTATTTAGACCCGCTGGATCGGCTCGGCGAGCTGGGCGTGTTGGTGTTTTTCGTGATCAGCGGGTTTGTCATTTGTTCCGGTTTGGTTGCGGAAAAAAGCCGGACCGGCACGATTTGCCTGTCCGCATTTTATGTGCGCCGGTTTTTCCGGATTATTCCGCCGCTTTGGCTGTATTTATCGGCGCTATTGACGCTTAATGCGGCGGGCATGATTGAAATATCGCCCCGACAAGCGCTGACCTCGGCGTCGTTTTTATGCAATATGCCGTTTCCCGACGGCTGTTCGTGGTTTGCGGGACACACGTGGACCTTGGCTTACGAGGAGCAGTTCTACCTGATTTTTCCGTTGCTGATTCTGTTTTTACCGTTGATTAATAACAGCTTTCGCTTTGCTTTGGCGATAGGCGGCCTGGCTATCGCATCGGTGTTATTGAACAGGACGGGGCAGCCGTTTTTTAGCGAATATTTGATGTATTTTGTTTTTCTGCTGATCGGCTGCTGTTCGGCGCTGTTGCCTAAACAGATCATCAGCCGCATTAGTCGGATGCATCTCGCAGTCTGGCTAATCGTGATTGCTTTACTGCTGATTTGCATAGGCTATGTACCGGTCGGCATCGAAAAGCAGGTTAAGGCGGTTTGTTACCCGGTGCTGATTGTGCTGATGGTGCTGGGTACGCCGATGCAGATTAAAGCGATTGCCGTTGTTTTTAAAAACAGGCAGTTATGCTATTTAGGGAGAATCTCTTACACGGTATATTTGTGGCAGGAATTAGTGACCGGGAATTACGTCGGCCGGCTAACTTTTGCGTACATCGCTGTTGTTTTTGGGTTTGCAATGATCTCGTATCGGTATATCGAGTCGCCGTTTCAAAGAATGGCTGCGTCGATGTCCAATGATTTAAAGGCGGCCGCTGCCGGAGCAGCGCTAACCGGGCATAAGCAAGATCGACCATACTAAGCCGATGTCCGGTAAAGAATGTATTTCGTATGATTTATTTTTTATTCACCACGAACGACTTGGATACAGGAGGTAGAGCACCAACAGTAGGCGCTTTAGGCGACGCAGGAGCAGTTGCCGAGACGCGAAGGACACGAAGTTTATGTTTTTTCTTCGTGCTCTTCGTGTCTTCGTGGTGAGAAAATAATGCGTAATTCGGGTATGTTTTTTCATGGAAACGGCCTAACCCCCGGCCCGGGGAAAGGCCGGGGGGTTATGCGTTCAACTACTCTGCTTGAGCGGCAAAGCTATGCACCCATACCAGCGCGTCGGCTTCCCAGCTCATTCCGGCATGCATTTTCAAGATAATATCCCGGTACATATCAAGACTGGGGTAGCCTTCCGCTTTGGCATCGGCATCGGTCATGTCGCCTAAGCGCTGACGTTTTAACTCGGTAACCACAAAAGTCATCCCGTCCAGGTCGAAAGTTTCGCCGGGCCAGCCGTATACGCCATCACGACGTTGCTGCGTTTTCATTCCGGCTTTTGTCGCCTCTACCAACTTCGCATGAGTGACCAGGCGGTCTATCGAACAGGTTTTCTCGGGGTAGGTTTCCATTGTTGCTCCTAAATCTAAATAAAAAAAATCTATTGTACACCAAGCTATCCCTGTCCTGTAGTTGCTGCCGGGAGCCAATTAATTGCGATGTGAGCTGATAACCAAGCGCTGGGGGAAATTACCGATACCGGCAAGATGGCAAAACCGGAATCGTTCAGGATATTAATTTGACGGTATAACGCAGTGTTGCCTGATAGAGATTGTTGCTATAGGTATTCGTACTGATAAACTTTATCTGCCGATGTTGTTAATCTGTAAGCGACAAAGAGGGGCAGGATGCCGTGTTTTTGTCAAATTATCTCTCTTATAAAGGCCACCCTCCTTTCTCTCCGGGGTGGCCTTTTTTTGACCGGCACGGTCATCTTCCAGCATCCTGAGCGGATGACATTCGACGACATCATTCCTGGACAATCCTTAACGACCTGATCCTGTTGATAGCGGCAGCCAGTTCATATTTGCGCGGCATGGACAGGGTACCCGGATAATCAGGTTCCAATATGTCTAAGCCGTGGCTGTTTATTTCATCCTCCAGCCGCTCAATCCAGTAGCGGATAGTCTCGGGTTTATCGCCCGATTGTTTCAGTTTGCTTCGCAACGCCAACAGGCAATAGCCGATAGCCAGGATTTGCGGCGCTTCGGCGATTTGCGCCACCGCTTCCAGATTGACCAGATCCATGCCGTATTCCAGCTGCTTCGGTGCGTTGCGTAAGTCTTTTATGCGTTGGGTTAGGGTCTTGTTCAAACGCCGATTGATATAAGCGGGATCGAAATTATCGATTGCCAGGCGGCGCGATACCGCAAAATCGGTCAGGGGCGCATCTTCCTCAGCTATCGGCCCCAGCCTGTCGCGCACCTTGGCGGTAATGTCGTCGCAGCGGTAATTGTCCATCAGCAGGCAGGTGTCGGCTTTCTGCAAAAAATAACCCAGGCCGCCGACCACAAAAATCATCGAGACACGGTGTTTTTTCCACAGCGACCGCACCGTCGAATAAAGCGGTTTGATCGGCTCTTGCTCCGCATCCAGGATTTTTTTGATCAACTCGTCGCGCACCAAAAAATTGGTTGCGCAGGTATCTTCATCAAACAGCAGCAACCGGCTGCCGCTCTCAATGGCTTCGACAATATTGGCCGCTTGCGAAGTGCTGCCGCTGGCATTGTCGGATGAAAAACAATCGGTTTTAAGGCCATTCGGCAGGTCGCCGATAAACGGGCTGATGTCGACATCCCTAATGCTGCGGCCTTCTTCGGCCCTGATAAAAAAGGCATCCTCGCGGGTCACTACATATTCCCGCCCGTCGCCCGGAATATGCGCATAAATCCCGGCTAAAAGCGCCTGCATCAAGGTCGACTTGCCATGATAGCCGCCGCCGGTAATGCAAGTGATACCCTCTTTAATAGCCATGCCGGACAGGCGGCGACCATCCGCCAAGGCAATGTCTATTTGTAACGACGCGGGGGAATGAAAGGCTTTAACGGACTCGCATGGCGACGGCCGGTCATCGACGCCGCTATGCCGCGGCAGCTTGGCATCGTTGGCGATAAAAGCGACCAGCGCATGCCGCCGCATGAATTGAATGATTTCGGCGCGTATTTTTTGCACATCGACAAACTGCCGGAGCAGCGCTCTGCTTTGCCGGTCGTAGTGTTGATAAAAAAATGTCGCGTCGACGATTGCCGTCAGCTCCCGGCTCAACATAATCCAGGCCTGCTCGGCATCAAAAACGCCGCCGCCTTGCCCTTTAGCCGGAAGGCTGATGATAAAGCGCAAATAAACAGCCTCGTCATCAAACAAAACGCTATCCCTGTTCAGCATCTTTTGGCTCAAGGCGATGGTGTTAAAAGAACCGCTGCCGTCTTTGCCGCGATTTTGCCGGGCGAATCGATCGATGCCGTGACGAAAGCGCCGAATCAAAAAATCCGCTACCGCCAGCTTGCACTCGGCTGACTGGAAAAGCTCTTTGGGGATTGCACTGTCTTGCAGCGTTATTTTTACCGCTGCAATGGAAGCGGGGTTAGCGCCGGGGCTGCCCTGTATTTTGATAAAACTGAGTTCAAATCCGGGGAAATGATAGCTGCCGCCCAGCTTGCGGATATTCTGAAAAGACTGGTCGGCGATAGAAGCGAGTAAGTTATGCAGTGTGTTCACATTCCCTCCTGCTTTTTTTGACGATTAAAAATCGTGGGCGTTAATGTCCTTTAACAGGGTTGCCATGAAAATCCAAAGCGGCAATCATCTTCATGTTCACCAACGTAGCATCGATGCCTAAGGCCATAAAGGCGGCTTTTATAGTGCCGGTTTTTAAGGCATCGACAGAGCCGAATCTGAAACTAAACAGTTTGTTTTGCTTGCCTTCAGGGAAACTTCGCATTATTTCATTAATGCGGGTATCGATAAGCGTCCTTGCTTTATTCAGCTCCGTGGCGACTTCCGGCTTCAGCCCGGCGGATAATTGCTTGCCCGGCAATGCGACGGCTTCAACCGGCAAATCCGGCTGAAGTCTTTTGCGCATATCCGCCAGTTTTTTACTTTGTCCATGAGCCAGCAACAGATTACGCTCAGTAACCGTCACCTTTTGCCGCTCTGTCGGCTTATCGGATATTTTTTTCATCAAATTAGAATGGGATGTCGTCATCATACGGCGCATCGAAATTATCATGGCTAGGGCCTTGCGGGGCCGATGGCCGGCCTTGCGCGCCGGACGATTGATAATTTTGTTGCGGCGGCTGGCTGGACTCGTTTCTTTTGCCGACCAAATCGATAATATTGGCATTAAGCTCCAGACTTGTTTTAGTCGAACCGTCTTGCGCCCGATACTCACTTTGGCTCAGTTCGCCGGAGACAAACACCTGCTGGCCTTTTTTCAGATAATTTTGCAACTGTCCTTCGGCGCGTTTGCCCCATACCGCACACCTGATCCATAGCGTTTGCTGCTTATCGCCAAAGCCGATATTGTTGGCGACGGTAACATTCAATACCGCTTGGCCCGAAGGTAAATACCGGACTTCCGCATCACGGCCCACAGTGCCGGTAAAACTAAATACGTTGCTCATTTTTGTCTCATTGATAGTTAAATTAATAATGCGGCTATTATCGACTGGTTCCGGTAAAAAGAAAATGCAAAAGCTCGGATCGGTTTTGATTATCGCCCGATAAAGCCCGCCAGCCCGACGTGGAAACGCCGGGCGGCTGTTACGCAGAATTTAAACAGCGTTGGACGTATTGCTCGTGTTAACAGCCCACCTGATTCTAAATGTTTGCAGCATAGTTAAAGTTCTAGTATCTTTCGGCGAGTCAGTTTATAAAAATAGAACGCAGAACACGATGAATGAAGAACGGGTTTACGGCATTGTCCGTAACAGATGATTACAGTTTTTATCACATGCTATTGAGTATCTTTAGCCGATCGGGCTTTTTGTTGGTTGCGGCGTTGATGTATTCACAGTGCATGGCGGCTGAGTTTGATTGCTTGATAGAGCCCATGCAAATGGTCGAGGTAGGCAGCTCGGTCACCGGCAGGATCGATCGCGTTTACGCTAAGCGCGGCGACTGGGTAAAAAAAACGCAAACCCTGGCAACGCTTGAGTCGGATGCAGAACGCGCGGCTTCGGAGTTGGCTAAATTCAAATCCCAGCAAGTAGGCCCTACGCAAATGGCTGAAGGCAAAATGGAATTCTCTAAAAAGAAACTTGATAGACGTCAGGAGATGGCTAGCCAAAAGTTAATGGCTTTGCAAGACAGCGAAGATACCGAAGCGGAGTTTCGTTTGTCCGAGGCCGAACTTCAAGTCGCCAAAGAAAATCGCCAAATAGCCAAGTTGGAACTTCAGCAACAAAACAGCTTGCTCAATTTACGCACTATTAAAAGCCCCGTAGAAGGCGTTGTAGTCGATCAAGGCGCGTTTCAAGGAGAAGTATTCGAGTTGGGTTCAAATAAAAAATATATTTTCAAAGTTGCGGAAATGAACCCGCTGAGGGTGCATGTCATCTTGCCGAAGCATGTGTTTGGCGAGCTTAAACAGGGCATGAGCGCAAATGTTACGCCGGAGATTCCTCAAGGCAGCCTTTATTCCGCCAAAGTGAATATGGTCGATCGCTTGATTGATGCGGCAAGCGGGACTTTTGTCGTGTTTCTTGAGCTACCGAATCTAAAGCTTGAGATTCCTGCCGGCGTGAAGTGCAAAGTCGTTTTTCCTGCGTTAGGGAAAAATATTAGTAAGTAGCGGGTTACAAATAATTAATTATCCGAAACCGGACTGATTCTATAAGGGGTTGATCATGCGTAAATCTATTCAAAAAAATGCTCGTCCTGATTTTACTCTGTCGCCTCTTATGTCGGGCCTAAAACAGGCATTCAGCAGTTTCAGGGAACAGCCGAAACCATTATCCGCCCCGCCCGCCGATAAAGACTTAACGACTCACTCCGCTATGCGTTTTGAAGCGCTCGAACCCCGAGTGCTGCTATCAGGAGACTTAAATCCGGGGCAAACCGTGTCCGGTTCGATCGATGTGCAGGGCGAAGTAGACCAATACGGGTTCACGCTTAGCCAAAACACCCAAATCGTATTTGACTCGTTGACCAACAATTCCAATATCAATTGGAGCTTGTCAGGGTCCAATGGGACGGTAGTCGGCAACAGGAGTTTTAGTAATTCGGATTCGGCCAATGCTTCAGCGAGTCCGGTGCTAAGTCTAGCAGTGGGCGAGTATACGCTCTCCGTGGATGCCCCTGACGACCGGACCGGCGCATACAGTTTCCGCTTAATTGACATGCAAAAAGCCCCGGAAATAGTCTCGGGCGTCGATGTGGCAGGCACGTTGGATTTGGCAAACCAGACCAACGCATACAAATTTAATGCCACGGCAGGGGAGCATTATTATTTTAATCGCCAGAGCGTAACGGGCGGCAATACCTACTGGCGGTTAATCGATCCTAATGGTAATAACGTGTTTGGACCCTCTTATTTTACTAGCGATGTTGACATCACTACGCTGGTGGATGGTTCTTACACCTTGCTGTTTGAAGGACTGGTCAGCGCTACGGGAAGCAGCAGCTACAGTTTCAATATGCAGAAAGTCGCCGACGACCACGCCGCGCTCATTTTGGGCGAAACGGTTAACGGCAGCATCGCCCATGCCGGACAGCGCGACTTTTACAACTTTAGCCTGAGCGAGTCCAAACAGCTGTATTTCGATGCGCTGAGCGACAGCAACGTCAATTGGACGCTTACCGGCCCCTGGGGCGCGGCGGTATCCGGCAGAAGCTTTAACGGCACGGATTCCGGCAGCCTGGGCGGTTCGGCCATTTACGACCTGGTCGCCGGCGACTATAGCCTTATTATCGATGCCAATGCCGCTATAGAGAGCAACTACAGCTTCCGCGTATTGGATATAGCCCAAGCCGCGGCGCTGATTCCCGGAACGGACGTGAGCGGTCAGCTCAGCCCGGCCAATGGGACCGACCTGTACCAATTCAATGTCGCCGCGGGCGAACGGTTTTATTTCGATTATAAAAGCTATTCAGGCAGCTCACCCTATTGGCGATTGCTGGATCCCTATGGTCAATTGGTGTTCGGCCCTGAAGGCTTTGCCGCTGACAAGGAACCGCTGACCCTAGCCCAGACCGGTGTTTATACCTTGCTGGTGGAAGGCTATATCAATAGCGCCGGGACAAGCAATTACAGCTTTAAAGTGCAAAAAGTCATTGATGAGCAGTTTGCGCTGACTTTGGGCAATACCGTTACCGGCAGCATCGCCCATGCCGGGCAACGCGATTTTTACAGCTTTAGCTTAAGCGACGCCCAAAAACTGTATTTCGACGCACTGAGCAACAGCAACGTCAATTGGACGCTGACCGGCCCGAGAGGCGCGGTGGTATCCGGCAGAATCTTTACCGGCACGGATTCCGGCAGCCTCGGCGGTTCGGCCATTTACGATCTGGTTGCCGGCGACTACACGCTGATTATCGACGGCAGTGCCGACCTGATGGGGGACTACAGCTTTCGCCTGTTGGATATAGCCCAAGCCGTCTTAGTAACGCCGGGAACGCCGGTAACCGGGCAATTTAGCCCGGCCAACGAAACCGACCTGTACCAATTCAATGTCACGGTCGGCGACCAATATATCTTTGACAGCCAAAGCCTATCGAATACCGCCTATTGGCGGTTGCTGGACCCTTACGGTCAGTTGGTATTCGGCCCCGGCTCTATGGGTAGCGATACCGGCTTAATCACCTTAGCGCAAACAGGCATCTACACGTTAGTTACCGAAGGCTATATTGCCAGTACCGGCACGACCAACTACCAGTTCAATGTGCTTTATCAGGGTAATAGCGCTATTGCGCCATTGCCGACCGGAACGGCATTGACCTTGGGGGCGACAGCGGCGGGCGTGTTGCCGTCCGCGCAAGTAGACTACTACAGCTTTACCTTGGACAGCGACGCCAACGTTTACTTTGATGCGTTGAGCAGTACCGGCAGTGTCAACTGGACATTGACCGGGCCTCGCGGCATCGTGGTGTCGGCGAGGAGTTTTACCGGCAGCGATTCAGCTAACTTGGGTGGGGCCACTGCTATAGCGCTGGCGGCGGGCAGCTACTCATTGCGCATCAATGGCCCGGCATCCAATGGCTACAGCTTCCGCTTATTGGACATGGCTCAAGCCACGGCATTGACGCCGGGGACGGATGTGAGCGGTCAGCTCAGCCCGGCCAATGAGACCGACTTGTATCAATTCAACGTCACGGCAGGCGAACGGTTTTATTTCGACTATAAAAGCTATTCAAGTAGTGTTCCCTATTGGCGGTTGCTGGATCCCTACGGACAAGTCGTATTTGGCCCTGATATTTTTTACAATGATAAGGAACCGTTGGCCCTGAGCCAAACCGGTGTTTATACCTTGCTGGTGGAGGGTTACGTTTATAGAACAGGGACAAGTACCTATAGCTTCAACGTGCAGAAAGTCATCGATGACCAGTCCGCGCTCACCTTGGGTAATACCGTTAACGGCAGCATCGCTTATGCCGGGCAACGCGATTTATACAGCTTTACGCTAAGCGAAGCCACACGGCTGTATTTCGATGCGTTGAGCAACAGCAGCGTCAATTGGACCTTGGTCGGTCCGAGGGGTGTTGCGGTATCCGGCAAGAACTTTAGCAGCACGGATGCTGTCGGCCTTGGCGGTTCGGCTATTTATGGCCTGGTCGAAGGCGACTACACGCTGATTATCGATGCCAATGCCGACACCGCGGTCAACTACAGTTTTCGCGTATTGGATATAGGCCAAGCTACGCCATTAACGCCGGGGACGGCGATGAGCAGTCAGCTCAGTCCGGTCAATGAGACCGATGTGTACCAATTCAATGTCACCGCGGGCGAGCGCTTTTATTTCGATTACAAAAGCTATTCAACTAACTACGGATTTTACTGGCGGTTATTGGATCCCAATGGCCAATGGGTGTTCGGTCCCGATATTTTTTGGGTGGATAAGGAACCGCTGACCCTGACTCAAACCGGCGCTTATACCTTGCTGATAGAAGGCCATATCTATGACACCGGAGCAAGCAACGACTACAGCTTTAATGTGCAGAAAGTCGTTGACGGGCAGTATCCGCTGGTCTTTGGCAGCACGGTTACCGGCAGCATCGCTTATGCCGGGCAGCGCGATTTTTACAGTTTCAGCTTAAGCGAAGCCAAGCGGTTGTATTTCGATGCGTTGAGCAACAGCAACGTCAATTGGACATTGCTAGGCCCCAAGGGCGCAGTAGTGTCCGCCAGGAACTTTAACCGCACGGATGCGGACGCCCTTGGCGGTTCGGCTATTTATGGCTTGGAAGCAGGGGATTACACACTGATTATCGACGCCAGTGCCGACACAGTAGCCAACTACAGTTTTCGGGTATTGGATACCGGCCAAGCCACGGCATTGACGCTTGGGACAACGGTGAACAGCCGGCTTAGCCCGGCCAATGAAACCGATATGTACCAATTCAATGTTACGGCGGGCGAGCGTTTTTATTTCGATTATAAAAGTTATTCAGGCGGCAGCTATGTGCCTTACTGGCGGTTATTGGATCCCAATGGTCAACGAGTGTTCGGCCCCGACGGTCTTTACAGCGACAAGGAACCGCTGATCCTGACTCAAACCGGCGCCTATACCTTGTTGATAGAAGGCTATATCTATGACACGGGGGCTGCCAACAACTACAGCTTTAATGTACAGAAAGTCGTTGACGGGCAGTACCCGCTGGTCTTTGGCAGCACGGTTACCGGCAGCATAAACCACGTCGGGCAACGCGACTTTTACAGCTTTAGTTTAAGCGAAGCCAAACAGCTTTATGTTGACTCGTTAACCAATAATTCCAATCTGAACTGGACGCTGGTAGGTCCAAGGGGGGTAATAGCAGGCAGGACATTTTCCAGCTCTGATGCGGTTAGCCTTGGCGGTTCGGCTATTTACGGCTTGACAGCCGGGGATTATTCCCTGATTGTCGATGGCAGTGCCGACACCGTGAGTAACTACAGTTTCCGGGTATTGGATACCGGCCAAGCCACGGCATTGACAATGGGGACGACAGTGAGCAGTCAGCTCAGTCCGGCCAACGAGACCGACCAGTACCAATTTAATGTCACAGCGGGCGAACGCTTTTATTTCGATTACAAAGGTTATTCAGGTAGCAGCTATGTGCCTTACTGGCGGTTATTGGATCCCAATGGTCAACGGGTGTTCGGCCCTGATGGTTTTAGCGCCGATAAAGAACCGCTGACACTGACTCAAACCGGCGTCTATACCTTGCTGATAGAAGGCTATATTTATGACACGGGGGTGACCAACAACTACAGCTTCACTGTGCAGAAGGTCATTGACGGGCAATATCCGCTCACTTTTGGCAATACGGTTAACGGCAGCATAGCCTATGCCGGGCAACGCGACTTTTACAATTTTACTTTAAGCGAAGCCAAGCGGCTTTATATTGATTCGTTAACCAATAACACCAGTCTGATCTGGACGCTGGTAGGCCCCACGGGCGTGGTGACAAGCAGGAACTTCAGCTACACGGATTCAGCTACCCTGAACGGGCCGGTCATTTATGGCCTGATTGCCGGGGACTACACACTGATTATCGACTGTAATGCCGACACGGTGAGTAATTACAGTTTCCGCGCATGGGATATAGCCCAAGCCACGGTATTAACGCCGGGGGCAATCGTGAGCAGTCAGCTTAGCCCGGCCAATGAGACCGACCTGTATCAATTCAATGCCGCGGCGGGCGAACGGTTTTATTTCGATTATAAAACGTATTCGGGGAGTTCCTATGTACCTTACTGGCGGTTATTGGATCCCAATGGCAAAGTCGTGTTCGGCCCTGATGGTTTTAGCGCCGATAAAGAACTGCCGGTCTTGACCCAAACCGGCGTCTATACCTTACTGATAGAAGGTCATATCAATGATGCCGGGACAACAAATAATTACAGCTTCATTGTGCAGAAAGTCATTGACGAGCAGTCCGCGCTCACCTTGGGCAATACGGTTACCGGCAGCATAGCCCATGTCGGGCAGCGCGATTTTTACAGTTTCAGCTTAAGCGAAGCCAAACAGCTTTATTTGGATTCGTTAACCAATAACGCTAATCTGAACTGGGCGCTGGCAGGCCCCAGAGGAGTGATAGGCAGGAACTTCACCGGCACTGATTCCGCCAGTCTTAGCGGTTCAGCCATTTACGATCTGGTTGCCGGCGACTATACCCTTATTATCGATGGTATCGGCGACCTGGTAGGGGACTATAGCTTCCGCTTGTGGGATATAGCCCAAGCCACGGTATTAACGCCGGGGACGTCGGTAACCGGGCAATTGAACCCTGCCAATGAGACCGACCTGTTTCGGTTTGATGTCATGGCGGGGGATCAATATAAATTCGATAGCCAAAGCCTATCGGGTACAGCCTATTGGCGTCTGTTAGACCCTTATGGACAATTGGTGTTCGGTCCCAATTATATGGGCAGCGATATAGGATCAATCACCTTAACGCAAACAGGAACCTACACCTTATTGGCCGAAGGTTATATTAACAGCATCGACACGACCAATTACCAGTTCAATGTGCTTTATCTCGGCAACGTTCCTCTTGCGCCATTGCCGAGCGGGATGGCATTGAGCCTGGACACGACAGTGGCGGGCGTGTTGCCGTCCGCACTAGAGGATTGGTACAGTTTTACTTTAAACAGCGACAGCACGGTTTATTTCGATTCGCTGACCAATAGCAGCGGCGTGAATTGGACCTTGACCGGGCCGCGCGGTGTCGTGGTGTCGGCAAGGAGCTTTAACAGTAGCGATTCGGCTAACCTGAACGGAACCGCCGCTATAGCGCTGGCGGCGGGCAGCTACTCGTTACGCATCAATGCCCTGGTCGTCACCGGTTACAGTTTCCGGCTATTGGATGCGAGTAAGGCAACGCTATTGTCGCCGGGAACAGCGGTGAGCGGTCAGCTCAGCCCGGCCAATGAGACCGACCTGTACCGGTTCAATGTCACGGCGGGCGAACGGTTTTATTTTGACTATAAAAGCTATTCGGGCAGCGATCTTTATTGGCGGTTGGTTGATCCTTATGGGCAATGGGTGTTCGGCCCTGACGCTTTTTGGTCGGATAAGGAAGCGTTGACCTTGGCGCAAACCGGTGTTTATACCTTGCTGATAGAAGGTTACGTAACCGCTACCGGATCGAGCAATTACAGCTTCACTGTGCAGAAAGTCGTTGACGGGCAGTACCCGCTGGCCTTTGGCGATACGGTCGCCGGCAGCATAGCCGTCGGGCAGCGCGACTTTTACAGTTTCAGTATCAGCGAAGCCAAGCAACTGTATTTCGACTCATTGACCGACGTCAGCCGTTTAAATTAGACGCTGATCGGGCCCGAAGGCACGCTGGTTTCAGCAAGGGATTTCAGCAGCAGCGATTCAAATAATATCGGCGGTTCAGCGATCTATAAACTAGCCGTCGGCGATTACACCTTGATCGTCGACGGTAATGACGATAGGGTGGGGGACTACAGTTTCCGACTATTGGATATAGCTCAAGCCACGCTGTTAACGCCGGGGACGACTGTGACCGGCCAGCTCACTCCGGCCAATGAGACCGACATGTACCAGTTCAACGTTACGGCGGGAGAACGGTTGTATTTCGATTATAAAAGCGCATCAGGGAGTACCTATACGCCTTACTGGCGGTTGCTGGATCCCTATGGTCAATTAGTTTTCGATCCTGACAATCTTTCGGCAGACAGGGAGTCGCCGGCCCAGACGCAAACCGGTATTTATACCTTGCTGATAGAAGGCCGTGTCTACAGTACCGGTACACACAGTTACAGCTTCACTGTACAAAAAGTCATTGATGATCAATCCATGCTTATCTTGGGCAATACCGTTAACGGCAGCATCGCCTACGCCGGGCAGCGTGTCTTGTACCGCTTTACGCTAAGCGAATCCAAACAGCTTTACTTCGACTCGCTGACAAAGAATAACGACTTAAATTGGACGCTGGAAGGCCCCAGGGGGACGGTGGCAAGCAGGAGCTTTTACTCCGCTGATGCGACGAGTCTCGTAGGCTTGGCCACTTATGACCTGATGGCGGGCGATTACACGCTCATTATCGATGCCAGTGCCGACATAGTCGGCGATTACAGCTTCCGCTTATCGGCTATAGCCCAAGCAACCGTCATTACGCCCGGCGCCGTTATCAGCGGCCAGCTGAACCCGGCCAACGAGACCGATATTTACCGGTTCAACGCGACGGCGGGCGACCAATATTACTTCGACAGCCAACAACTATCGAACACCGCCTATTGGCGGTTGCTGAATCCTTACGGTCAGGTCGTGTTTGATATTAAAAATATGTGGGATGACATAGGCCCGATAACCTTGGCGGAAACAGGAAGTTATACATTATTGGTAGAAGGCGACATAAGCAGTACCGGCATCATTAATTATAAATTTAGCGCCGTAGAGATACCCAAAGTCGCCAAAGTCATCATCACCGGTTTGGGTAGCGAGCCTGGGCCTGATTTAATCGTCCGCAACCTGGCTGTCGCTCCGGTTGATACGCAACTCAAATCGGGCGGGCAAGTCGTATTGAGCTGGGAAACCTTTAATACGGGGGACCAAGCGACCGCATCGGCGTGGCAAGATCGGGTGATCGTCCGCAATGTGTCGACCAACGAGATCATCGCCAATTACTTGGTCAATTACGATGACATTGGCACATTGCCGCTGCAAGCGGGAGCCGGGCGTAACCGGCAAATCGTTATCACCTTGCCGGAAGGCAATAGAGGCGCGGGGGATTTGTCTTTTCAAGTGACGGCGGACGTTGCCAACAGTGTCGCCGAAACCGGCGCTACCGGCGAACAGAACAATGCCGCCATCACCACGATCCAGGCAAGCTTGTCCGCTTATCCCGATTTAAAACTGGATTCGTTAAATATTGAACCTCCCGGTGCATGGATACCCGGCACAGCCGTGACCTTGACTTGGCGGGTCAGCAACACCGGCGATGTCGACATTACCGACACCTGGAAAGACCATGTACACGTGCGGAACCTGTCAACCGGTCAACTGGTCGCCGACGCCGATTTGCCCTACCTTCCGTCAGTCGACGGCAGCTTGGCGGCGGGCGGATTTGTCGACCGCGCCTATACCTTGACCTGGCCTACAGGAACGAGTGCGGTCGGGCAATTCGAGTTTGCGGTCAGCACCGATTACAACGCGGACATCTTTGAAAATAACCTGCAAAATTCCGCGGAAACCAATAACACGGGCATAGTTACTATCGCTTCCGGCCCCGACTTATTGGTTAAGAACCTGCATGCGGACCAGATAACAATCTATGCCGGAGGACTCATCGCTCTAGCCTGGGAGACCTGGAACGAAGGCTTATCGGTTACGCCTGCAAATTTTAACGAGCGGCTTATTATCACCAACAAAACCACCGGCGAGCAACTGCTTAACACCGGCATTGCCTATGACATTGCCCAATCGGGTGCGGGGGTGATTGCTGCGGGCGAGTTCAGGAACCGCAGCTTTAACTTCAGGCTTCCCGACGGCCTGCGCGGCGTAGGCGATATCGAAATACGTGTCGTCACCAACCAAAATGCGGCGGGACAAAACGCATTATTCGAAGCTAACGCCGCTAATACCGCCAGTGCCAACAATAGCGCAACTATCCGGACCCAATCCTCAGCGGTTCCTTATGCGGATTTGCAGGTGGCAAACTTCACTGCGCCCGTCGACGGAGTGGCGGGGGAAGCCATCAATGTCAGCTGGAGCGTAGCCAATAACGGCAACCTGGATACCCCGGCTTCATGGGAAGACCGGATAATCATCAGCACCGACAGCCTCATCGGCAATAGCGATGACGTGGTGATCGGCACTTACCGGCATAACGGCGCGCTGAAAGCGGGTGAATCCTATACCAAATCGGTTTCCGTCAATTTGCCCTATAAACCTGCGGGCCGGTATTACCTGGCGGTTAAGTCCGATAGCGGCTTGGAGGTATTGGAGCCCGATACGCGTGCCGACAATACCAGCCCGGTATCGGCGATAGACTTGCAGACTTCTTACGCCGACCTGACCGTTGTTAATGTGACCGCACCGGAAAGCGCATTAAGCGGCGAAAACATCCTGATCAGCTGGGAAGTCAGCAACAACGGCAATGCCAAAACCGACTTGGCGCTATGGAACGACCGCGTGGTGTTATCCGGCGACGCCAATCTGAGCGGCGATGACATTATCCTGTCCGGTTCGATCACCCATGCAGGTCAGATAGCGGCAGGACAAGGTTATCTGGGCAAAGCCATCCTGACTTTGCCGAGAGACCTGGTTGGCGACTATTACATCCTGGTCGATACCAACACCAATCGCACGGTGACCGAAAACGGCTATACCGCGAACAATGTCGGCGCCGGCGTTGCCAAATTGAGCGTCAGTTTAGCGCCTGTCGCGGACTTGGCTGTCAGCGACGTGAGCGGCCCGTTGACGTTGCGTCCCGGCGAACAGGCAACAGTCAGATACGCCATTGCCAATTTGGGCAATACCTCAGCGTCAGGCCCCTGGCGCGACCGGATCTACCTGGATACCGGCGCAGGCGGTTTGCAGGAAGTCGCAGGCAGCTTCTACCTGAATACCCTGCAAGCGGGGGCCAGCGAAACCAGAACGGTAACGTTTACCTTACCTGCCGGATTTGCCGAAGGCGATTTCCATTGGGTGGTCAAAACCGATACCGATAATACGATTTACGAGCGGACCGCCGAAAATAACAATGCGGCGAGTTCGCTCGAAAGCGTTCGCGTTGCGCGTATTGATCTTGCCGTCACCGGCTTGACCGGACCCAGCCTGGTCGAGTCCGGGTCAACAGTCCGCCTGGAGTGGTCGGTTATCAACAACGGCGGCAATGCCGTAGGCAGCTGGGTTGACCAGGTATTCCTGGCAAAGAACGGCGTCTGGACCAAAGTCGCCGAGATAGCCCGAAACGGTCAGCTGGCAATAGCTGAAACCTATACGGCGGCTGCCGACTTTTTAATTCCGCTTGAATTAAACGGCGAATACCAACTGGTCGTTGTTGTTGATGCGAATACGGCATTTGACGATCGCGTTCAAGGCAATAACCGTTCCTCGTCGGCGCTCACCATCGATTTGGCCACTTACGCCGATTTAACGGTCACCGAAATCCTTGCGCCAACGCGAGTGATCGACGATCCTGCGCCCATCGATATAACCTGGGCCGTTGCCAACCAAGGCACAGGTGCCGGTAAAACCGCCGCCTGGACCGACCGCGTGGTGTTATCCAAAGACAGCACCTTTGGCAATTGGGATGATATGGTCATCGGCGAATTTCTCCATGACGGCGCTCTTGCATCCGGCGAATCATACAGCCGTAGCGAACGAATTTTGTTAGGGCCTGGAACGACAGGCAGTTATAAACTGTTCGTTGTCAGCGATGCCCGAAGCAAGGTTTTCGAGCATTTTTCCGAAAGCAACAACGTCTTGCAAGCCGCGCAAAACCTCGACGTAATGCCGATCCCCTATGCCGATTTACAGGTGGAATCCGTCACCACGCAAGGGGCCGCAGCCAGCGGCAGGCCGCTGAGCATCAGTTGGGAAGTGGTTAACAACGGCATCGGCATCACCAACATCGACAGCTGGAGCGATAAAGTCCGGCTAAGCCGCAATGCCGACGGCACCGATATAGTCGCCGACTTCGGTAGTGCCAATCATATTGGGAAATTAGCCGTCGATGGCCGTTATGCGCGCAGTATCAACGTCATGCTGCCTGAAGGCATAACCGGTAATTTTTACGTTAATGTCAGCACCGGCGGACCGTTCGAGTTCACTTTCGATAAAAACAATATAGGAAGATCGGTAGCGATTCCTGTCGAATTGTCGCCATCGCCGGATTTGCTGGTCGAAAGCATCGCCTTGCCTGCCGCGGCTAACGAAGGCGGCTTGATCGACATCAGCTGGACTGTCGTCAACCAAGGCGATGCCGTAGCATCGGGACTCTGGGTCGATACCGTGCTGATGGTTCCGCTCAGCGCTACCGGCCAGGCCGTCACTCTGGGCAGCTTTACCTATGACCGCAACCTCGAATCAGGGATGCGCTATACCCGCACCGAACAACTGCGCTTGCCTGCCAAAATAGAAGGTCTCTACCGCATCAAAGTCATCTCTAACGCCAACCTCGGCAAGAGCGGAAACCAAGTCTACGAGGTTGGCGCGGCAAGAGACAACAATGCGCTGGATTCTGCCGACACCCTCCGAGTCAGCCTGAACGATCGGCCGGATCTGCGGGTAACTTCAGTTGTAGCACCCGAACACGTTACCGCAGGCACAGCGACCGGTATTCGTTACACCCTCAGCAACCAAGGCCCGGCTGCGGCTACCGGACGCTGGACCGACAATGTCTACCTGTCGCTTGACGGTAACCTGAGCGCCGACGACCGGCTGGTCGGCCAATTCGAAAACGGCTCCGCATTAGCTGCCAGCGAGAGCTATGCCAACGAAACCGGCATGGTCGATATTCCCATCACCTATCGCGGCGACGCCTACCTGATCGTCGTTGCCGACGGTAACTACAATGTCGACGAGTATCCCAATGAGACTAACAACGTCAGGGCCACGCATTTTTATGTCGATCCGGTCCCGTTCGGCGACCTTGTCGCCAGCGATGTCGTAGCGCCGGATCAGGTCGTCTACGGTTCCAGCATCGAGGTGCGTTACAAAGTTGGCAATAAAGGCAGCGCGACCACGCGAGGCGAAGCCGCGGCTGTCAACAGCTGGACCGACAGCATCTGGCTGGCGAGGAACAAGCTCAAGCCCGGCGCTTACAAAGGGGATATTCTGCTGGGTTCGTTTACCCATGTCGGCAATCTTGGCGTAGACCAGGATTACCTGGGGACCGTACAGGTGAAAATCCCGGACAAGGTGTTGTCGGGCGATTATTTCATTACCGTATGGAGCGATACTTATAACGCCATTCTTGAGGACACCCTGGCGACCCATATCAATGCCGACGATCCGGCAGCCGTCGACAATAACAACTACAAAGCCCGCGGCATCAGCGTGTTGGGCATCACGCCGCCGGATTTGGCGGTGAGTGAAATTTCAGGACAAGAGGCCGCCGATGCAGGCGGCAGCTATAGTTTTAACTACACCATACAAAACCGCGGCGATATTTTCACCGGCAATTGGACCGATGTGGTTTATATCACCGACAACCCGGATTTTGCTGCGGCGAAAGAAGTCTGGGAAATCGGCCGATACACCCAAGCGCGCAGCTTGGGCCATAACGAACAGTACAGCGTAAGCCAGACCGTGCAACTTGCGCCGTCGGTTAAAGGACGCTACCTGATTGTCAAAACCGATGCCGTCGGATCGCAAGTTGCCGAAAGCAATGAAAATAATAATACCGGGTCGGACTTATCGGCCGTTACCGATCATCCTGCGGATTTGCAAGTCATCGATATTCGCACAGAACCGGAAAATTTTTCCGGCGAAGACACCACCGTTACCTGGACGGTCAATAACCTGGGCGATACGGTTTGGGCGGGAACCAAGAGCTGGAACGATGCCGTTTACCTCAGTAAAGATCCGTCTTTTATTGCCGAGCGGGCGACCTTGCTGGGCGTTTTCGAGCACTCGAATATTCAAGGGCTGGCGGCAGGCGGAAGCTACGCCACCTCAACCAAAGTCAAACTGCCGCCCGGCGCCGATGGCGATTATTATATTTACGTCATTGCCGACAATCAGGATAACCCGGCTGAAGCGCGTAATCGCACAGCCAAAGACGAGTATCTGTCCGGGACAAACACTAACGCGGTGGATTTTTACGCGGGCGGCAATATCGGCGGCGCTTACCGGGCAGGCACTGCTTTTGAGGCAGGCCGTAACGCCAACAACATCCTGCGCGGTTCGCTGAACATTACCTATCGCGAACCGGATCTTCGGGTCGACAGCATTACCCTGTCCAATCCCAATCCGTCATCAGGGCAGCAGGTCACCGTCACCTGGACCGTCAGCAACCAAGGGACTCGGGAAACGCGCACCAACAGCTGGTTCGACGGACTTTACCTGTCGCGCGACGCCTCATTGGACGCCAGCGATTATCCGCTGGTAGACAGCGCCATTGCCGATAGTCCGGAGCATGCTCTGCGGGTTAAAGCCGTGTCCTTGTACGACAACAACCAACCGAAATACCTGAAACCGGGCGAGTCGTACACCTATTCGACAGTGGTCAACCTGCCCGAATCCATCAGCGGCGATTTCCAGCTGATCGTTAAAGCCGACACCAACGTTTACAAAGATAACTATAAAAGCGAATTAAGCACCGTCCGGGACGACCTTGATGTGCTCAGGGATGCGGGCGGCAGCGGCTTGGTGCCGGAGTTTCCGGCGGAAGGCAACAATGTCTTGGCCATTCATCTGCCTATCGCCCTGGCGACGCCGCCGGATCTGCAAGTCGCTTATGTTGATGCGCCGGTATCCGTGGTAGCCGGGCAGGACTTTGTGGTGAGCTATGAAGTCATCAATGCGGGCGGCGATACGCCGAGCGATCAAAGCAGCTGGAATGACCTGATTTATCTGTCCAAAGACCGCTTTCTGGACATTAACAAGGACAGTTATGTAGGTTATATCAGTCACGCAGGCGGTATGCCGACCGGCGGCAATTACGATGCCAGCTTGACCGTCACCGCACCGCGAAACCTTGAAGGCACCTATTACGTTTTTGTCATTACCGATCCTGCTCGGGCCTGGGGCGCGGGCGAAAACGGCAAGGTGCGCGAATTCGGCAAGGAGCAAAATAACGCGACCGCGGCGCTACAGCCGATCCTGATCGAAACGCCGCCGCCTGCCGACCTTATCGCCGGTAACGTGGTCTTGCCTGCCGCTGCAAAAGTCGGCGACGACATTCAGGTTGACTACACCATCACCAACGACTCGATCAATCCGGCTTTCGGACGCTGGACCGATGCCGTCTACCTGTCCGGCGACAGCAACTGGGATTTGGGCGACATCCTGATCGGTAAAGTCGACCATAACGGCGGCCTGAATGCCAACGCCAGTTACAACGCCAGCCTGAAAGCCAAACTGCCGCCGCTCAAAGACGGAAATTGGCGGGTGATCGTCAGGCCCGACCTGTACAACGAAGTGTTCGAGGGCAAAATAACCTACACCGCCACCGGCCTGAATTTGCCGCCGCAAGAAGCCAACAACCGCACCGCTTCAGCGGCGACCTTGCAGGTACAGGTTGCCGAATTAACGGTGGCCAGTCCATTGCAAACCACGCTAAGCCCCAAGCAAACCCGCCTGTACAAAGTCAGCGTCGCCGCCGGTGAAACCCTGCGCGTACTGCTCGATTCCCCAGCGGAGGAGGGTACAAACGAAATCTATATCCGCTACGGCGATGTGCCGACCGGTTACCTGTTCGATGCGTCTTACACTAACCCGCTGTCGGCCGATCAACAGGCTTTCATCCCAAGCACGCAAGCCGGAGACTATTACGTATTGGTCAGATCCAACCAAGGCGCTGCCGATACGCCGGTCATCTTAAGGGCGGACTTGCTGCCGCTGTCCATTACCAAAGTGACGCCGGACCAAGGCGGTGTAGGCGACGACAATCACCGCTGGGTAACCTTGGATATTTACGGTTCCCATTTCAAGGCCGGAGCGCTGGTCAAATTATCGCGTCCGGGCGTTTTCGAGGTAGAACCGGATCGTTGGCAAGTGCTCGATGCAACGCATATCCGTGCGATATTCGACTTGCGCGATGCGCCGCACGGTTTATACGACGTCAGCGTGATCAATCCCGACGGCCAGGCCGTCACCGAGGCGACGCGCTATCTGGTCGAGCGCGGTATCGAAGCCGACGTCACCATCGGTATCGGCGGGTCGCACACCGTCAATCCGGGCGACAATGCCAACTACAGCGTCTCTCTACAGAGCCTGACCAACGTCGATACGCCCTATGTCCGTTTCGACGTGGGAGCGCCGGAAATGGGCTATAGCGCCGATGTGCTGGGCGGCCTCAGTCTTCCCTATGTGATTTTCGGCAGCAATATCGGCGGCCAACCGGACGGCGTAACGCTGGACAGTGCCGGCAATACCCAAGCTTACGGCATCACGCCGACCAACGGCACGTTACGGAGCGATATTCCCTGGGCTCAGCTCGATGGAGCGCAAAATACCGCGGGCTTTAACCTGGCTCCCGGTTATGCCTTGGATGTCGCGGCGGGCGGATTCGTCGGCGCGACTTTCAATGTCCAGACTTATCCCGGTTTGAACGAATGGCTGAATTACGACTTCGAAGGATTGCGGGACAAACTTTACGCCTTAAGACCTGAATGGAAGACGCAAGGATTGTTGGATGGCGGCGTACAAGATCTTGATAATATTTCACCGGGCCTGGCGCAGAAATTCCTGTCCAAAGACCCGGAAACACACGTCAACAAACTGGAGCGGTTGGCAATCCCGTTCCGTTTCAACGTGGTCGGCACGGCAACGCCGATTACCCGCGATGAATTTATCCTGGAGCAAAGCCAACACGCCAAGACATTGCGCGATGCCATCTTGGCGGACGCCCAAGCTCCGTCCGGTTTAAGCACGCTCGCCGCCGACCAAGACCAGTGGATTGCAGGGTGGCTGGGCGCGCTTGAAAGCGCAGGATTATTGCGCCCATTAGACGAAGCGCCGCCGATCCGAGAGAACCCGAAAGTGGTCAGCCTTAACGCAACTTTAGCAACCGGCATCCTGCTGGCCAAAGCAGGCGACAGCTACCGCACCCAAGCCGACATACTGGGCTTCTTTGCCAAGGTTCAGCAATGGTATGGCGATACCGCCAAATACGCGGGCGATCCTGATGCCGCCGTAGTCGGCATCGACTATGTCGAAACGCGTGAAGACAGCGAAGGCAACATCGTTGAAATCCCGGTGCCGAAATTGGCCGATCCTCAGGCTTTTGATATGAATGCGGAGCAAGATACCCATTTCATCAACTTCAATATTTTTGCGGGCGGCAGCACCGAGTTTGAGTATTTGCGCCATATCGGCGTGCTCGACGAGAAATTCAACCCCGTTTCCGCGCAAGCCCTGAACTTGTCGCAATACCTACAGCAATCGGCTCAGCAGAGCGCCGACGCCAATGCTTTAGTCAGCGTTCGCGGCCCTCAGGCGGTAACGGGAAGCGACGGCAATAGCTACGTACCGGCCGATGTCGCGCTGCCGTATACCGTGTCGTTCACTAATCCAAGCGAGGCCGGTATAGGCCAGTTACGCCTGGTCAGCGAAATCGATGCCGACCTGGATATTCGCAGCTTGCGTCTTGGCGACCTTAAACTGGGCGACATCAACATCCATCTGCCGGTAGACCGCGCCAATTTCCAGGGCGATTTCGATTTTACCGGCAGCAAAGGCTTCATCCTGCGCGTCAGTGTCGGTATCGATGCGTCGACCCGGATTGCGACCTGGCTATTGCAAGCCATCGATCCCGATACCGGCGAAGTCTGGCAGGATAACGTGCGCGGCTTGCTGCTGCCGGCAGCCGATGCCAATGTCGCCAATGCCGGGCAACTGAAGAAAGGCTTTGTCAGCTATACCGTGCGGGCGTCCGATACCGCCCCGTCAAAGGCCGAGATCATTTCTTCCGCGCGTATTTTTGTCGACGCGGCACCGCCTATCGATAGCGCCTTAAGCCTGGTTACGCTGGACGCCAAAGTGCCAAGCACCGTGTTGACCGTGACTTCACAAGGCAATAACGCACAAGGTGCGCCCAGTTACGATGTGAGCTGGATAGCGACCGATGAAGATAGCGGCGTTAAATCGGTCACTGTTTATGTCGCCGAGAATGGCGGCGATTTCAAGATATGGCTGCGTCAGGTCGATCCTTCGAAGACCCAAGCTATTTTTACCGGAGAGACCGGCAAGCGCTACGAATTCCTGGCTGTGGCGACCGATAAATCGGGCAACCGCGAGACGGCATCTATTGCCAATGCCGTTCTACCCGATGACGGCAGCCGCCAGGAAATACTCGATTCGCTGGGCGTGAATCAAAGCCTGAGCCAAACCGCCGAGTTCCCGCTGGCCGCCGCAGACCGCAGTTATGCGGTCAATGCGCTGTTCCAGCAAGCGGGCAGCCAACTGCCCGGACACGTCGCGGCCACGCAAAAATCCGATTTGCGCAGCGTCTTAGCCCCTTTTGCCTTGCGCGGATTTGCCGACGGCTACCAAGCCAGCGCAGCCGATATTGGCGCATTGGCCATGATCGAACTCGCCGACCACAGCGTTCTTGCCAGCGCCGGAAGCCTGCGTAATGAAGTGTTCCATTACAGCAAAGACGGCGGCCGCAGCACGACGCCGCTGTTTACGCTGGAGTCGCCGGTGCTTGACATGGCCGTCGATCAGCTCGGGCAATTATGGGTGATGACCGGCGCTGAGTTGCTACAGGTTGATGCAAACACCGGCGAAGTGTTGCAACGCCTTAGTGGCCCCGGTCAGGACCCGGTGACGCATGCGCTGGCTATCCAGCCCACGACCGGCGACATCTACGTTTCATCGGGAAACGGCATTGAAATTTTTCATCCCGGCGAAACCGATGCGGCTAAAGCATGGCGGCATTTCAGCAACCAGCGTGTCGGCGATCTGGCGTTTGCCCCGGACGGCCGATTATGGGCGGTGACCTGGACCGGTAGCGAAGTGACCTCAGCCCAGCCGAATCCGACCACCGATATAGTCAGCTTTCCAATGAATGGACGTACCGCGGGACGTCCTGAGCTTGAGTACCGCTTGTCCGGCGTGATCGACAGCATCGCCTTTGGAGACGACGGCACACCGTTGGCAGGCTTGCTGATAGCTTCCTGCAACCTGCAACAACGCCCGGTGAGCAATGCCCAGGCAGCAGTGCCGCATCAGGCTTCGGTCTGGATGGTTCAACTGGCCGACAAGCGCATCCTGCAACTGGCCGACGGCGGCACTCGCGGCGAAAGCATCATTACAACGGCTGACGGGCGAATCCTGATTGCCCAAACAGGGCATATCGATGTGATAGCGCCGCGTAAAGCGCCGGTCGTCAAAGCGATCACCGTGCCCGATGGGGCGCTGGTGTCGTTGCCGATGGCGCAGATTGGCGTGGTCTTCGATCAGGACATGTGGACAGGCGAACCCGGAATGGAAGCGGCGGACCTTGCCAGCGTACTGAATCCGGCAAACTTTACCTTAATAGCGCTGGGCGCTCATGCGGGCGGCGTGAGTGTCCCGCAAAACATCCGCTGGAATGCCGCAACAAGAACCGCCTGGATTGACGTGCAAGGACTGGAAGCGGGCCAATACCAACTTAACATCAGCAGCACGCTGCAAAGCAGCGCCGAAATCCGTCTGGAGCAAGGCTACGTCAGCACCTTTACCGCCTTGCTCGACATGACCGGCCAAGTGCAGCTTGAGTTCAGCAACACCCGCGCCGACCGGGCGACCGGCGCAGTCAGCTACGACGTCAGCCTGACCAATATCGGCACCGACGACCTGAAAGGCCCGTTGACTTTATTGCTGGATCCGGGCCGTTACTTCGGCGCTTCGATCGCCAGCGCAGACATTGGCGGCGGCGACCAATCGGATTTGTGGACTATCGATCTCAGTCCGGCCCTGTTGGCAAGCGGCGGAAAATTTGCCAGCAATTCCCAATTTAAAACCTTAAGTCTTAATTGGTAATTCGATGCCGCCATTCAGCATGAACCGCATCAGATGCTGCCAGCTATCAAAAGGCATAAATTGAAGCAGAGTACGCAAATTTTCGAA